>Ga0164243_10000205_pt1 | contig 132224 bp, 129 predicted proteins | sample OricompcompostOP_FD_108781 | JGI IMG/M metagenome (GOLD analysis project Ga0164243, IMG submission 108781) | Organic Plus compost microbial communities from Emeryville, California, USA - Original compost - Organic plus compost (OP) | ecosystem: Engineered > Solid waste > Mixed feedstock >...
GACCGAAACGTAATGGTCGGTGCCCGAGCTGTCCGTGACCTTGCGGACACCATTGAAGGCGTTCGCGTCCAGGATGCCGGCGTCGCCACCGGACAGGTCGAACAGAACGTTCGTCTCGTCGAGCGTCACCTTCACGGTCTTGACGGAGACATTGCCTTCGGAATCGCGGGTGAAGGAGCCGACAACTTCCTTGGTAATGGATTCTGCCGCGTAGACGAGACCGTCGGTGGAGCTGGCCGTACCGCCGATATCGGCCTGCAGCCAGTTTTCACCGGAGAACGATGCGGAAGAGGAGATGCTGCGAAGCTGGTCCTGCAGCTGCGAGATTTCTTCCTGGATCTTGGCCTTGTCGGCACTGCCTTCAGCAGCCGTTACGAGCTTGTTCTTGATTTCCTGGACGACGTCGATCGCTGCTTCCATACCGGAATAGGCAGTGTCGATCTTGGCAGCGCCAAGACCCATGGCGTCCTGAACAGACGAAAGAGCGGCGTTGTCGGAACGCATCGTGGTCGCGATCGACCAATAAGCGGCGTTGTCGGAAGCGGTGCCGACGCGCATGCCGGACGAAATACGGTCCTGCGTGGTCTGCATGTCGTTGCTGATGCCGCGCAGCGTCTGGAGCGCAGCCATAGCGTTAATGTTGGTGAGTACGCTTGCCATAGTTGGATTGTCCCTTTGAACGAAAAACTTGTGGGGGGACATACCGGACTGGATACTTTTACCGGTCACTGCGGTCCGGCATCATGCCAACTCGGTTCCTTCGCGCGGAAGAGATACCAAACCCGTCGTGTGAGGCAAATTTCGCAGCCAATTCTTGCCAAGTTCTTTAAATGAAAAGCTGAATCAAGGTCCAATGCCGTTATGGTTAACAACCGGTGAATGCGGGACCGGCGCGTTCACGACGGTTTCAAGCAAGCTTCGTCTGCCATGGTGGCTTGAAACCCGACAGCCATGCCGGCTGCATAGCTATCCATTGGAGTGGTAAGACGTGAGAAGCCTGAAAGCGCAAAGGGACTACCTGGCGGCCCAAAAGAACTTCGACAAGGGCCAGTATCACGACGTTCTGGCTATCCTGAACCAGCTTCTCAACGTACATCAGGATCCCAGACATTATGCCCTCCTGGGAGCGACGTTGGTAAAACTGCGCATGAAGGAAGAAGCCGCTCAGGCATTCGAGCTTGCCGGTGCGCAGGAATCTCCCCATCAGATCAAATATCTTCGTGAAGCCATGCGGCTTCACTTTTCCAACGACAACGACATCAAAGTTCTGCAGATCGGCAAGCGTATCCTCAACGAAACACTGGCCGATCCCGATCTTGCCGTTCTGATGTCCGGCGCCCTCAAGCGGCAGGATCTTGATGGCGCGAGTGTTTTCCGCAAGACCCTCGCCAGCAGCGACAACGAAGCGCATCGGCATTTCGCGCTCCGCTCCTTGACCCTCATGGAGCGGACCGACGAGGAACATCAGCTTATCGTGGATATGTTCAAGAAGTATCCCGACGACCGCGCGCTGCGTAATTATTACCTTACCATATCCCGCGACGTGAATGATTACGACGTCATCGATCGTTACGAGCCGGTCGTAAAGGCGGAGATTGAGGCCGAAGACTTCTCTTCGATTCACCAGGATGTCTCGCTCTACAACATACGCTGGTGCGGTGACGAGCAGATCAACAAAATCGCCGGCGCGCTTCGTGGCGAAATCAAGCCTGTGGGCGTCACCGAGAAACGGCACGCGATGCCGCATCAATGGAGCGACAAGCTGCGGGTCGGCTATCTCTCGGCCGACCTCTGGACCGAGCACGCCGTCATGAAAGCCTTCCGGGGTGTGCTTGAAGCACACGACAGAGAGCGGTTTGACATCACGCTGTTCTGCAATGCGCACCCCAAAACCCTGGAGACCCGCAATACCGCCAATCGCGATGAATGGGGCAAGGTCATCTCGATCCGTGGCATTTCCGACGATGGGGCAGCGGAAATCATCAGAGCGGAAAACATCGATATCCTCGTAGACCTTCAGGGGCATACGGCGGAGAACCGCGTCTTCGTCATGAACCGGCTGACGGCGCCGGTTCATGTTACCTGGCTCGGTTATCCCGGCACTGTAGTCAATGCCGACATTGATTACCTCATCTGCGATCGTACCGTCGTACCTGAAGCCTCTATCCCCCATTACTATGAGAAGCTCTGCTGGATGCCGGAGACGTTCTTCCCGAATGATGCAATCTATCGGCCGTTGCCGCGGCCAGTCGATCGACGCGCCTGCGGGATACCTCAGGACGCCTTCGTCTTCTCATGCTTCCATACCCACTGGAAATTCACCCGCACGACGATCGATCTCTGGATCCGGATTCTCAAGGAAACGCCGGAAAGCTATCTTTTCCTCATCTGCCGCGAGCGTTTCGGCGCACGCAAGAACCTCCTGAAGGCGTTCACCGATGCCGGGATCTCCGCTGAGCGAATCCTGTTCGGCGATCGCGTCGCCGATTATGCAGCTTATCTCAGCCGCATCGCAGTGACCGATCTGGGTCTGGACACCTACCCCTACAACGGTCACACGACGACCTCGGAAAAGCTGTGGTGCGGGCTGCCGATGCTGACTTACAAAGGCACCAATTTCGCCTCGAGAGTCAGCGAAAGTCTTCTAAACGCAATTGGTCTTCCCGAAATGATCGCCGACAGTCCGGATGATTACGTCAACCGCGCAGTCCATTACTACAATAACAGAGAGGAGCTTGGGCAGATCAGGAAGCGTCTTGAGGCAAACCGCTTCACACACCCGCTCTTCAATGCCGACCGCTACTGCCGCCACCTCGAAAAAGCTTATGAAATGATGGCAGATCGGGCGAAGGCGGACCTGCCGCCGGACCATTTCGAAGTTCCCGCCCTGCCTCCGCGAGAAGGGCCATTTACCGTCCGCTGAGACTGATATGAGCAAGCCGGCCGGAATTTCCGGCCGATTTGCTTTGTCGAATATGCTCGTCACCCCCCGAAGGATCTGATGAGACTGCCGACGAGAAGGTTCCAGCCGTCGATCAACACGAAAAAGAGGATCTTGAACGGCAGCGAGATGGATGTCGGCGGCAGCATCATCATACCCATGGCCATGGTGATGGCCGCAACGATCATGTCGATCACCAGAAACGGCAGGATGATCAAAAAGCCTATTTCGAAGCCTCGACGAATTTCGGAAAGCATGAAGGCCGGGACAAGCACCCGATAGTCGATCGCCTCCGGCGTTCCGACCGATTGGCCGCGCTCGCGGGCGATCTCGACGAAAAGCTGCAGGTCCTTGTCGCGCGTATTGGCCGACATGAAGACGCGGAAGGGTTCGGCGATCCGTTGCACGGCCTCAGCTTCCGTTATCTGATTCTGGAGAAGCGGCTGAACGCCTTCGTTCCACGCCCGATCGAAGGTCGGCGACATGACATAAAACGTCATGAACAGCGCCATCGAAATCAGGACCATATTGGAGGGCGTCGTCGCAAGCCCCATCCCGGATCGCAAGATCGAGAAAGCGATCACGAAGCGCGGAAAGCTCGTGACCATGATGAGGATACCGGGAGCGACCGAGAGAACCGTCAGCAGCCCGAAAGTGCGGATGATCCACGCAGCGGCCGAGCCGTCTATCGGCAAACTGAGAAGATCCGCCGGCGATTGCTGGGCAAGCGCAAACCCGGGTGCCGCCATAACGGCGACGAACACGTAGATCAGCCGAATCATGTGATCACTATCGTCGAGGACATTGTCTTCGATAGTCATCGCCGGGAAGGGAGGTCAACACCTGACCCGGTATTGCCGCCAACCATGAACAGGAGATTTCCTGTCCGGGTTTCCTCCTTCTCCGCCCGTCGAAGTTCCCTCCCCCTTCAGCCTTGCACAAGTCTCGGCCGCTATTCTCGCCATCAATCATTCAAGGCGCGGAGTCTAAGCAAGGTCTATGGTGAGAGCCCCCAACAAGGATGTCTCAGGCTGATGATCGACCGGGAGAGCCCCGCCCGCCTCTCACCCACGAACCGGCTTTGGCAAATGGGGGAAGCGCAATTCAAAAAGCTCCGGCTGAGGAAAATTCAGTGACGTCCATCAAACTTAGCATATGCATCCCGACTTATAACCGTGCACCGCATCTGCGCCGCTGCTTCGAGTGGTTGCAAGCGGACTGCCGGTTCGATTTTCCGTTCGAGATCATCGTGGCCGACAACGCATCGACCGACGACACCAAGGACGTCGTTCAGGAAGCCATCGACCGGGGTATGCCCGTCCGCTATTGCCGAGCCTACCAGAATACCGGCATGATCCCGAATATGGTCGGCGCCTTTCATCTCGGCCGCGGCGACTATCTCGTCTACCTGGCCGACGACGATCGCCTGGTGGGCGACCGGATCGCCGAAATCGTCAAGTATCTCGACGAGCGTCCGGCGCTGAATGTCTGCTATGCACCCATGTATATCTATGACGACGCCACGGATACCAATCTGCGGAAGTTCTTCGAGGTCGACGAAGAGATAAAGGCATTTCCCCAAGGCGCCTTCAGCGAAGTCTTCAACTTCATCTACAATAGCCATGCCTTCCCGGAGATGGGGGTTTATCGCAATACGGCCCTGCGCTCCTGCTGGGTGCCCAGAGAAGGCGCCTTCTACGCGTTTTCCATTCTCGCGCATTTCGTGGATCAAGGCCAGATCGTCATCATGCGTGAACCTTTCTACCGCCAAGTCATCCAATCCACGATCGGGCGCGATCGGCCGCAGGGCGGGCACGATCTCGCGGAATCCGCATGGGATCTGTATCGCGGCGGGTTGGAATATTTTCTTCACCTCGGCACCAAGCGCGGAAAGATCAGCGCGCTTCCGGATCAGAAAGTGATCCAGGAGCAGATGTGCCGTGCCTTCACGCTTCAGCGCATGGCCGTTGCCATGCGCCTCCTGATGCAACGGCGCGAATATCTGAAAGTGTACGAAATTTACACCCGAATGGTGTACGGGGGCTTCGCCGACCATCCGCAAGTCAAGGACCTGCAACAGATGCTTCCTGTTGCTGCGGCCCTTCAGACGCTGGCCTATCAGCTCAATTTCGCAGCCGGCGTGCAGCGCCTGGTCCTGTCCGGCTTTCCCGATCCGTCGGTCATCAAGGACCGGCTCGGTCAGGTCAGGCTCAATTCCCATATCGAGGTGATCACCACCGAGCCGACGTATCTCAGTGCCGAGGATCTCGACCATACGGCCGTTCTCGTCAGCATTCCTGCGCAGCGGCAACGATTCGTCGATCTCGGCTATCTGCCGAATCTCGTATTCAGCCAGCAGGACCTCGTTCAAACCATCGTCATGTAATTCAGAGCGGCGGCATGCTCAGACGTTGAGAAATGCCCCATAGTCTACGGAGACTCTCGTGAAAGCTGTCATTCTCGCCGGCGGATTGGGAACCCGCATTTCGGAGGAAACGCACCTCAAGCCCAAGCCCATGATCGAAATTGGCGGCCGGCCGATCCTATGGCACATCATGAAGCTCTATTCTGCCCACGGGGTGAACGACTTCATCATCTGCTGCGGCTACAAAGGCTACATCATCAAGGAATATTTCGCCAATTATTTCCTGCACATGTCGGACGTCACGTTCGACATGGCCTATAACGAGATGCAGGTCCATCGCCGCAATGCGGAGCCGTGGAAGGTCACGCTGGTGGATACCGGCGAAGCGACGATGACCGGAGGACGCCTGAAACGCGTCGCGGACTATCTTCGCAGCGAGTCTCACTTCTGCTTCACCTACGGAGACGGGTTGAGCGACGTGGACATCGGCGAACTCCTCAACTTCCACCGGCAGCACGGCAAGATGGCGACGGTCACGGCGGTCCATCCGCCAGGCCGATACGGTGCCATCGAGCGTTCCGGCAACCAGGTCACAGGCTTCGCCGAAAAGCCGCGCGGCGACGGCGGCATGATCAATGGCGGTTTCTTCGTGCTCTCACCGCAATGCATCGATCTCATAGAAGGCGATTCGATCCCCTGGGAATCGGCGCCGATGACTGAATTGGCGGCGATGGGCGAGATGATGGCCTTCGAGCATTCGGGTTTCTGGCAGCCGATGGACACGCTCCGCGAAAAGAACATGCTCGAGGAACTCTGGTCCTCCGGCAAGGCGCCCTGGAAGACTTGGCAATGACGACGATCGCGCAGCCCAATCCGCATTTCTGGAGAGGAAAACGTGTCCTGCTGACCGGTCATACGGGCTTCAAGGGCTCCTGGCTGGCGATCTGGCTCGGCAACATGGGAGCAAAGGTTACCGGAGTTTCCCTTCCTCCGGAAACCGACCCGGATCTCTTCTCGATGGCGCGGGTGGATGTTCAGAAGAACCACTTTCACGATATTCGGGATGAAGCCGGTCTGGCCGAAATCGTCCGCCAAGCATCTCCGGAGATCGTGCTGCATCTCGGCGCCCAGGCGCTGGTACGTGCGAGCTACCAGAACCCGCTGACCACGTTCGCGATCAACGTCCAGGGGACGGCAAACCTTCTGGAAGCAATCCGCCTCGCCCCCTCGGCCAAGGTCGTCGTCCTCGTGACGACCGACAAGGTCTATCGAAACCTCGAGCAACCCTTTCCCTATCGTGAGGGCGACATGCTTGGCGGCCATGACCCCTACAGCGCCAGCAAAGCGGCTGCGGAGATCGTCATCGCGAGCTACCGCGACGCCTTCCTCAAGGACAAGGACATCGCCGTCGCCAGCGCACGTGCCGGAAACGTCATCGGCGGCGGCGACTGGTCGGCAGATCGGCTGCTTCCCGACGCGGTGCGGGCATGGCAATCGGGAGAGGTTCTGCATGTGCGTCGCCCGCAGGCAACGCGGCCCTGGCAACACGTCCTTGAACCTCTCTCGGCCTATCTCGTGCTTGCAGAACGGCTCTGGGACGATCTGTCTTTGGCGGACGCCTATAATTTCGGCCCTGCAACTCACGAGGCCGCCACGGTGAAAGAGGTGATCGACATCGCCCGCTCGTCCTATGGAATGGGCGATGTCCGCTATGGCGATGGGACGGAAGGCCCGCACGAGACGACATGGCTGGCGCTGGAAACGGCCAAGGCCCGCAGCCGGCTGAAGATCGAGCCGCGCTGGCCGCTGACGGAAGCGGTCGGCCGCACGATGAAATGGTATCGCGCCCAGCGAGATGGCGCCAGTGCGCGGGCGCTGTGCGAAAGCGAGATCGACAGCTACAACACAGACGCCGACAGGCGTGGGAATTACAGGGCTGCATCATGAGCAGATTTATCGTAACGGATACGCCGCTTGCCGGCGTAAAGATCATAGAGCGCCAGCACATCGGCGATTCGCGCGGCTTCTTCTCGCGCATGTTCTGTGCGGAAGAGCTCGCCACCGCCGGCTGGATCAAGCCGATCGCCCAGATCAACCTCAACCGGACAAGCCGTGCGGGCAGCCTGCGGGGCATGCATTATCAATATCCGCCGCATGCCGAGATGAAGCTCGTCAACTGCGTGCGGGGGCGCATCCTCGATGTCGCCGTCGATCTCAGAGCAGGCTCTCCTACGTTCCTCCGGTGGCATGCGGAAGAACTTTCCTCCGACAACCGCCGCGCGCTGCTCATACCGGAAGGCTTTGCCCACGGCTTTCAAACGCTCACGGACGATTGCGAAGTCCTCTACATGACATCCCATCCGTATACGCCGAGTGCCGAGGGCGGGATTCGCGCCGATGATCCGAGAATAGACATTATCTGGCCGCTGGACTTTGCCGAAATATCGGACCGCGACCGGAATCATCCCCTTCTGACGGAAAGCTTCGAAGGATTGGCGCTGTGAGCGGCTCAGACCGGCTCGTCCTGCTGACGGGCGCCACCGGCTTTGCCGGCCGCCAGATCCTGCGAGCACTCACGGAGGCTGGTGTCCGCACCCGTGTCGTCCTGCGTGAAGGGTCGCAGAACCGTCTCATCGAAAGCCCCTCGATCGAGGGTATCGTTCCCACACGGGATCTATTTACGGAACCGGCGCAATGGTGGGAGACCATATGCAAGGATGTCGATACCGTCATCCACGCTGCCTGGTATGCGGAGCCCGGCAAATATCTTCAATCTCCGAAAAACATCGACTGCCTCGAAGGCACGCTGCAGCTCGCACGTGGTGCGGTCGCCGCCGGCATCCGCCGGTTCATCGGCGTCGGCACGTGTTTCGAATACGATCTTTCCGTCGGCATGCTGAGCACGGATACGCCATTGCGCCCCACGACACCCTATGCGGGCGCAAAGGCTGCAGCCTTCCTGTCGCTCGGGCAGTGGCTGCCAACGCATTCCGTCGAATTCGCCTGGTGCCGGCTCTTCTACCTCTTCGGGGAAGGTGAGGACGCAAGACGTCTGGTGCCCTACCTGCGCTCGCAGCTCGCCGCCGGTCTTCCCGTCGACCTGACAAGCGGAAGTCAAATCCGCGATTTCCTGGATATCCGCGAGGCAGGAAGGCAGATCGCCGAAACCGCGCTGGGAGACGGGGCCGGCGCCGTCAATATCTGCTCCGGTACGCCGGTGACGGTACGGCAGATGGCCGAACGCATTGCCGACGAATACGGCCGCAGAGATCTTCTGCGGTTTGGCGTGCGTCCCGACAACGTCGTCGATCCGCCCTGTGTGGTGGGAATACGGTAAGGCGCTATCGTCCGCGCCGGTCAGATATCACGGACGGCGCGGAGCTCCGGGCCCCCGATAGCGCGGAACGATATCACTCGATCACGAACGTCCTGAACATCACCTTGGCGACCTTGCCCTGGGAGCGCAGGTCTATGCGCTCCTGGATATCGTCTTTCAGGTACTGAAAACCACGCGGCCCTTCGATCTGCTGCAGCGAGACGGTGCGCATATAGGCGAGGATATCCTGGTGGATGTCCTCTGCGAGCGGCAGCTCCGGCGGCCCCTTGAAGGCAAGCGCCACCTCGAGCCGGATCCAGTTTTCGGACGGATAGGCGAGATTGGTGGTGATCGGTTCGAGGAGGACGACACCGCTTTCCGGCGTTGATATATGCGGAAGCCCTTCTTTCTTCTCGCCCTCGGCCGTCTGGTCCGGCCGGGCATCGGCTGCAGGGTCTTTCGGCGCGATCACGCCGCCCAGCACCCAGCCGCCGCCGGCGCCGACCAGCGTCAGGATCGCGACGCCCGCCAGCACCAGAATGGTGTTCTTCCTCTTCGTGCCGGCGTCGGTCTGTGCTTCTTCCGCCATGGTCTTCAAACCTTCAAATCAAGAGACCTTCGTCCGGTTCATCAGAAGGGCGAGAACAGATCGACGACCTGCTGACCGACCGGGGGCTGCTGGACTTCCATCAGACGACCGCGGCCGCCGTAGGAGATACGGGCTTCGGCGATCTTCTCGTAGGAGATCATGTTCTGTGAATCCACATCCTGCGGGCGAACGATACCGGCCACGTTCAGGATGCGGATCTCGTGATTGACGCGGACCTCCTGCGAACCGCTGATCAGGAGATTGCCGTTCTCAAGAATGCCGGTAACGACAGCGGCGACCAGAAGCTTGAGCTGTTCGGATCGTTCCGTCGAGCCCTTGCCGTGCGAATCCGTATTGGAATCCGAGCCGAGATCGCCGGTGGATTCGGCCTCCGGCGTCCAGCCGAAAAGATTGCTCAAGCCCAATTGCCAGGTGAGACCGGTAGAATTCTCGCGGCTGCGTTCCGTCTCGTTGTCGAATGAAGCGCGGTCGTTGATCTTGATGTCGACCGTCAGAATATCACCGACGTTCAACGCGCGGGAATCCTTGAAAAGCGCTGCCTGGTTGTCGCTCCAGAGCGAATAGCCGCTGGCAAGATGCCGCGGCTGCTTCGGGTAGGAGGACATCTGCGGCGCCTGCGCGTATTGCAGGCCGCTGCCGATCGGGCTCATCGCCGGCGCATTGCCGATCTCCTTGATGGTCTGGCTGTTGCAGCCTGCCAGAAAGAGAACAGCCATGATGGCGGGAATGCGTTTCGTCATGAGGGCGCTTTCGGAGTATTGGAAGGTACTTTCGAGGTGTTCGGATCCGTGGCGCTGGAGATGATCGTCGAGATCATGCCGGCCTTCTGCGGATCCATTTCGCTTAGGAAAAGCGCGGACTGGCGTGGCGGAAGCTGCATTATGATCGCGGCCGCGATCTCCATCCGCATCTCTTCGAGCTGCGGCGCTGCGGCATCCGGCTTCATCGTCTTGAAGATATCCACCAGGCCCGCCTGGGCGCGTGCCAGGAAATCGTTGCGGCGCTTCAGCCAGTCCTGGTATTCGGCCGTGCGCTCCTCCAGCGTCTTGATGCGGCCGTCGACATCCGATTGCAGTTTCTCAAGTTCCTGCTTCTGCAAGAGATAACGCTGGTCGCGGGCCGCATCGGCGATGTTTGTGCAGAACCTCTGGATCTCGTCGCTCGTCGATGTTTCCGAAACCGTCGCAGGCTGCTGCGCCCCTACCTGACTGGCCAGCGCCAAGACAGCAGCAGCGGCAAGAGCGCGTCGCGCCAAAGTCCTGGATACGGAGATGGTGAACAGGGTTCCGGTCATTGCAGCACGAGCTCCGCCTGAAGGGCGCCGGCGGACTTGATGCCCTGCAGGATGGCGATGATGCCGTCCGGCTTGACGCCGATGTTGTTGAGGCCGGCGACGAGGGTGCGCAGATCCGGGCCGTTCAGGATCGCGACCTGACCGCCGTCCTTCATCGCCATGATGTCCGTCTGGGGCTGAACCGCGGTCTCGCCGCGCGAGAACGGTTCCGGCTGGATGATCTGCGGAGTCTCCGTGACCTGCACCGTCAGCGTGCCGTAGCTCACCGCGACACGCGACACTTTCACATCCGCCCCGATGACGATCGTACCCGTGCGTTCGTTGACCACGACCTTGGCCGGCGTATCGGTTTCCACCGTAAGGTTTTCGATCTCGGCCATCAGGCGGGTAAGATCGGCGCTCTTCGGTTTCTCGATGACCACTTCCTGGTTGTCCCGAGGCTCGGCGATCGGGCCGCCGTAGCGACGGGCCGCGAAATTGTTGACGATGTCGGACACGCGCACCGCTGTCGAAAAGTCCGGATTGCGTAGCTGCAGGACGAGATTGACCGAGTCCTTGAATTTGGACGGCAGCTCCCGCTCGATGATGGCGCCGTTCGGGACGCGCCCTGCCGTCGTCACACCTTCCGTCAGGGTCGCCGCCTGTCCTTGGGCGGAAAAGCCGGAGACGATCAACGCGCCCTGAGCCACGGCATAGATCTGGCCATCGGCGCCCGAAAGCGAGGTCATGACCAGCGTGCCGCCGCGCAGCGAAGTCGCGTCGCCCAAAGAACTGACGGTCACGTCGATGCGGCTGCCGGGGCTTGCGAACGGCGGCAGGTTGGCCGTGACCATGACGGCCGCGACGTTCTTGGCGTTCGACTGGCTTCCCTGGGTCGAGATGCCGAGATTCTGCAGCATCGCCCGCATGGACTGGTCGGTGAAGGGTGACGCACGCAGACCGTCGCCGGTGCCCTGCAGGCCGACCACGAGACCGTAGCCGATGAGCTGGTTTTCCCGGCCGGATTGCAGCGAGGCGATGTCCTTGATGCGGGCGGTATCGGCGAGCGTCGGCGCGCCTCCCAAGAGCATGCCCATCAGAACAAGTGCGGTGAGGAAGCGGCCCGTTCTCATTTCGCCATCACCTGTACCGTGCCGTCAGCCATGACGGTGCCGCTCACCGTGACGCCCGAGTCGGTGTTGCGGACGCGGATGACATCGCCGACGCCGGCGTTCTCCAGCGGCGTGCCGGAGGCGGAGATCGTCAAATTCCCCATCGTGAACGTCAGGCGGATCGCCGAGCCGCGGGTCACAGCAAAGGCCTCGCGAAGCGCCGAAGCCGGAATGGTGCGCCCCGGCAGCAGGGTGCGCTTGGCCACCATGCCGACAACTTCCTTGGATCTCCGGAGATAATCGCCGGTCAGGTTCGGGTTGGTGACCGCGACCTCCTCGACCCTGCTGGGAGTGATCTCCTCTCCGGGATAGATGGTCGACGTCGGAACGACCGCCGTGCCCATCTGGGCGAAGACGGGGGAGCCGGTTCCGGCAAGGAGAACGGCCAGGGCGGGCGCAGCCAACCTGGTGCCAATCGCATTTTTCCGGCGAAACATCATGTCTGCCCGTCTCCTGTTGTTACTTCAGGTTCTTGCTGACGATCTGAGCCATCTCATCTGCTGTCGTGATGACCTTGGAGTTCATTTCGTAGGCGCGCTGGGCCGAGATCAGATCAGTAATCTCCTTGACCGCATCGACGTTCGAGCTTTCGAGATAACCCTGCTTCAAGTAGCCGAAGCCGGGATCTTCGGGCACGGCGACGATCGGCTCGCCGGATGCCGCGGTCTGCGCGAACAGGTTGTCGCCGAGCGGCTGCAGGCCCGCTTCGTTGACGAAATTGGCGATGGTGAGCTGGCCGATTTCAGTGAAATCGGCGTCGTTGCCGATGCGGACCATGACCTGGCCCGTGCGGGTGATCTGCGTCTCGCTGACATCCGGCGGAAAGGTGACGTTCGGCACGACGGCGTAGCCGTCGATGGTGACGAGCTGGCCGTCGGCATTCTTGTTGAAGGCACCGGCGCGGCTGTAGAGCGTCGTGCCGTCCGGCGTCTGGATCTGATACCAGCCACGGCCGACGATCGCGAGGTCGAGATCGTTTTCCGTATGGGTAAGCTCGCCTTGCGTGTGGATGTTGCGTACCGCCGACGTCTGCACGCCGAGACCGATATTGGCGCCTTCCGGAACGATCGCCTGGTTGGCACGGTTCGGAACGCCCTGGGCACGCTCGCTCTGATAGAGCAGATCGGAGAACTCGGCGCGGGCACGCTTGTAGCCCGTCGTGTTGATGTTGGCGATATTGTTCGCGATCACTTCGAGATTGGTCTGCTGGGCATCCATGCCCGTCGCGGCGACGGAAAGCGCTCTCATGTCCTCGTCCTCAAAACTTTAGATCTGCATTTTCGTGACTTCGAGATAGGCGGAGACGATCTTGTCGCGCAGCGCCATGGCCGTCTGGAGCGATTGCTGCGCATCCAGAACGGCATCCACGACCTCGCGGGTATTCGCCTTGCCCTGAATGGCCTTGAAGGACATCGCTTCGGCGCCTTTCAGGCTGTTCATCGTACCGACCGCCATGTCGCCGAGGACGCTGGCGAAATCCATGCCGGTGTTCTGACCGGGCGTCGTGGCCCGCGTGCCGAAGACTGAGGTGTTTTCGGAGCCGATCTCGTCGAGACCGCTGGGGAGTGAAAGGGAGGCTACGCTTTGAATCTTGTCGATCATTATTGTCCGGCCTTCAGAAGATCGATCGTCGCGGAGATCAGTTCACGCGTCTGCTTGATGGTCTGGATGTTGGCGTCATAGGAGCGGTTGGCTTCCCGCATATCGGCCATTTCGATGAGCATGTTGACGTTGGGCACCTTGACCATGCCCTTCTCGTCGGCGGCCGGATGGTCCGGATCGTATTCCTCGATGAACTTGGAATGATCGACGCCGAGTTTCTTGACCTCGACGACATCCACGCCGCTCGCCTTGTCCAGTTCGGCGCCGAAGGTGATGGTCTTGCGACGGTAAGGGTCCGCGCCCGGCGTGTCGCCGGTGGAGCGGGCATTGGCGATGTTTTCGGAAACGATGCGCAGGCGCGTTGCCTGCGCCTCCATTCCCGACCCTGCAATCTTCAGGGAGGCTGAAAGCGGATCCATTTGCTTACCTCTTAACGATCATCAGCATCATGCTGTGAAACGACTTCACGAGACCTGTGCTCAATTCGTATTGACGCCTGATTTCGCCCGTCTTCGTCAGTTCTTCCGAAAGCGAGACGGTATTGCCGGATTCCTGCACGCCGATTTCGTCGTTCAGTTCCGATTCCTTGACCTCGACTTCGTCGCTGATATCGTTTGCAGCGAAATGGGCCGGATGGGTGCGGGCCATGGGGACATAGGTCTGGTCCAGAACCGCGTCGAAGGGCGTTACATCCTTCGACTTGTATTTTGGCGTATTGGCGTTTGCGATGTTGCCGGCAACGACTTCCTGGCGCACCGAAAGCCACTCCGCCTGACGTCCGGCCATATCGAACAGTTGAATCGGTTGCATAGACGTCTCTCCATCGTTTGCCTGAAGCCTAGGTCCATAACCTTGCGTCGGACTTACGGACGCGGCGAGCCCGTGTCCCGGTACACCTGTCCGCCGGACGTCACGATCACCCATTTACCGTCACGCTGTTCGAACGCCGCGAGCCTGGTGTTGTCGGGCAGGGTCGAACCGACCTGGACCACGTACATGCCCGAGCTGTTCTCGATGAGAGCCCGGCCGTTTGCGACGTGCAGCAGCCGAAAGTTCCCCTCGCCCGGAAACGGCTGCTCCTCCCGAAACGCACCATTGTTGCGCGTCTCGCCGATCGAGGAAGTGGTGGCCGTCGCCAGCGCATCCAACGATTCGGGGGGAACCGGCCAGTCGTCCTTGGAACTGTCCGTCATGGCGAGAGGCGAGACGCTGACGACCGGACGGATAGCCCCCGGCGGCAGGTCGCGTGTCCGGCCGAGCGTCTCCGTCCGGATGCCGAACTTGTCCGCATTGAGGAACACGTACCAGGGAAAGAAAGCGGACGCTGCAGCGAGCGTGATTCCCGCGGCGGTCAGCACCTTGTCGCCCAACCGCGAGGGCTGCACATCCGGCCCTGACGATGCGACTTCCTTGTTCTTCCGATCGCTCATCACTCGTTACCTTCTTGCTATGGCCGACGGCGGATTGCCCTGTCCGGCCGCGGCCCGCAGTGCATTCGCAAGATCCGTGTAAGCATCGATCGCAGGCTTCTCGCCCGGCGTCTGCTTGAGGACTTCGTAGATGACCGGCACCTGCTTGATCGCCATGTCGAGATCAGGATCGCTGCCGGCGCGATAACCGCCAATCAGGCGCAGGTCGCGCGTTTCCTCATAACGATGCACCAGCGACTTCAGGCGGGATACCAGCTTCTCCTGATCGTCCGTCCAGGCCTTGCGGGCGAGACGCGAGATCGAGGCAAGCGGATTGATCGGCGGATAGCGCCCTTCCTCGGCAAGCGAGCGGTCGAGCACGATGTGGCCGTCGAGAATGCCGCGGGTCGAATCGGCGATCGGGTCATTGTGATTGTCGCCATCGACGAGGATCGAGATGATCGCGGTGATCGTGCCCGCGCCTTCGACGCCCGGCCCCGCGCGTTCGAGCAGACGCGGCAGCTCCGTGAAGACCGAGGCGGGATAACCGCGGGCGATCGGCGGCTCCCCGGATGCGACGGCCACTTCTCGGATCGCGTGGGCGAACCGGGTGACGCTGTCGGCGATGAAGAGCACGTTGTCGCCCTGGTCGCGGAAGTGCTCGGCTATGGTGATCGCTACCAGCGGCGCCATCTTGCGCAGCATCGGGCTCTCGTCGCTGGTCGCGACGACGGCGATCGACTTCGCCATATTGTCGCCGAGCGTGTCCTCAATGAATTCACGCACTTCGCGGCCACGCTCGCCGACCAGCGCGATCACCACCTTGTCGAAGGCATCGGCCCTGGCGAGCATCGAAAGCAGCGTCGACTTGCCGACGCCGGAGCCCGCGAAAATGCCGAGACGTTGCCCAAGGCAGAGCGGCGAGAAGATGTCGATCGCCCTTACCCCTGTCCTGAAACCCTTCTCGACGCGACTGCGCGTCATCGAGGGCGGCGCTGTATTGGCGATAGAGCGCGGATGGAGGCCCCTTGCGATCGGCCCCTTGCCGTCGATCGATTCGCCGAGCGAATTGATCGTGCGGCCACACCAGCTGTCATCGGGCGCGACACGGAAGGCGCCCTTGCGGATGACCGTATCTCCGATACCGATAGGCTCACCGGGTTCGATCGGGCATACATAGATGACATCCGGCTCCACCCGGACAACTTCGCCGAGGTGAATGCCGGTCGCACTGCGATGAGCCACGAATTCGCCGAGCCGCACGTGTTTCGAGAGGCCGGCGACGGTATAATGTCCTGCCGCGATGGTCCGGACATGTCCACCGTGGGCAACCGAGAACGCAGGATCGGCATAACGGGCCGCAAGACCTGCGAGTTGCGCGAGCTTGCCGCCGCCCACCACATCGAGAATAGCCGCTTCCATCATGGCGGGCCGTCTTCCTTATCGTTAGCTGTTGGAGCCGCCGAGCGTCTTGATCGCCTCGTCCATGGAGGATTCACTGTCCTTCATCAGCGACGAAATGCTCTCGAAGGCCCGGTTGACCTGGATGAGCTCGGTCATCTCGCCGATGCCATTGACGTTGGACTGCTCGACATAGCCCTGGACGATGGTGTTATCGAACCCTTCGACCACCGGCTGCGGCCTGTCGACCATGATCACCCCCTCGTTCTCGTAGCGGGTGAAGCCTCTGTTGACATCCGCAGTGAAGAGGCCGAGCGTGGCGACCGGCTGGTCGTTCTGCATGATGATGCCGTCGGCGCCGATGGTCGGCGGACCGGCTTCGCGGTTGAGCTGGATCGGCGCGCCGCCGGCATCGAGCACGGGATAACCCCGGATAGAGCGGAGCTGACCGGTTTCATCCATGGTGAAACGGCCGTCGCGGGTCAACACCTGGCCGGCCGGCGTGTCGATCGAAAACCAGGCATTGCCCTTGATGGCGAAATCGAGCGGATTGCCCGTGCGCTGCAGCTCGCCCGTGCGGGTCGACAGGTAGTCGTTGCCCTGGGTGACGAACGCGACCTTCGCGTTGATGTCGTTCTGAGTCCGGCTCAGGACCTCGTCGAACTTGACCTCCGTCGACCGAAACCCGACGGTGTTCATATTGGCCATGTTGTCGGCGATCGTGTTCAAGCGGCGCTCGAGCGCAATCTGCGAAGAAATGCCGACATAGAGTCCGGATTGCATATCATTTGCCTCCGAGTTTCAGATTGTTGATGGAGATCAGAAGGTCCGTGGAGATGCCGCCGCCCGACGGGGCGTTGAAAGGTGCCAGCGGATCGTAGGTGTCCGAAGGGTTCTCGATCTCCCACATGGCGGTGAACCGTTCGAGGAACTTGTTCACCTTGGCGGGATCCTGGAAATCCTCGATGTTGACCGCGTCCTCGATATACTTGGCCTGACGGTCGAGGTCGGCGCCGATGATCTCGTCCGGCAGCTGCAGCGTGGTGCGAACGACCTGCGAGAGCGCATCGTCAGCGAGAATTTCCATACCCGACTTGATCGTGGGAGCCGTGCGTTCGAAATAGAGCGCAAGCCGAACGCCCATATTCTCCTGACCTGCCTCCTCTTCCAGCGTCTGGCGCTGGAACTTGTCGACGACGCCTTTCTGCGCCTTTTCGAAAGAGGTTGCGGCCGTCCCGTAAGCTGCAAAATTCAGGGAGTCCACCAAAGAGGCGTATCGGCTGTCGGAGAGCTTGTTGGCGAAGTCGTTGTCGCTGTCGGTACCTTCCGTCAGCACCTTGCGGATGAAGGCCTTGGCATAGGCCATATCCTCGAGACCGTGAGCCTTCAGCGCATAGTTATAGATGCGCGTGTCGGCCATGAAGTCGTCGATCGTTTTGATGCTGCCGATCTTGGATAGATAATATTCGGTCTCGCGCGCGACATCCGGCTGCTCAGCGACGCGTGCCAGCGACTTCGGGAGGTCGCGGCTGATCATGGCATAGCTTGTATAAGTCGTGATCATCACGTTGGCTCACCATAGTCCGCAAAAGCGGCGGACATCGCTCCCGGAGCAGGCAATCCCGTCCGATCCTGGCCAAACTATGCGTGAAGACTTGTGCGAAGCTGTCCCGTTTGCCGCTCTTTCAGCGCATTCTCAACCAGCCTCACGCAAGCCAGAGGCCGTATCCGGGAAAAAGACGAAAACGATCGGGTACAGGTACGCCATGAATATTATTATCGGATTGGTCATCACGATTGGCTGTATTCTCGGCGGCTTCATGGCCATGGGCGGCCATATTGAGGTTCTCGTTCAACCTTTCGAGCTGATGATCATCGGCGGCGCCGGTCTCGGCGGCTTCATCATGGCAAACCCGATGAAAGTCGTGAAGGATTCAGGCAAAGCCCTCGGCGAAGCTTTCAGAAACTCCGTTCCGAAAGAGCGGCACTATCTCGACGTGCTCGGCGTGCTCTATTCCCTCATGCGGGACCTCAGAACCAAATCGCGCAACGAGATCGAAGCCCATATCGACAATCCGGATGAATCCTCGATCTTCCAAACCGCTCCGACGGTTCTCAGGAACAAGGAACTGACCGCTTTCATCTGCGACTACGTGCGGCTGATCATCATCGGCAACGCCCGCTCCCATGAGATCGAGGCGCTGATGGACGAGGAACTCGACACGATGTTCCAGGACAAGATGAAGCCCTATCACGCCATGATCTCGATGGGCGATTCCTTCCCGGCCATCGGTATCGTCGCGGCCGTTCTCGGGGTCATCAAGGCGATGAGCAAGATCAACGAATCGCCGGAAATTCTCGGCGGCCTCATTGGGGCGGCCCTCGTCGGCACGATGCTCGGCATCATCCTGTCCTATTCCGTCTGCAACCCGCTCTGCTCGCAGATCAAGGTCGTGCGAACCAAGCAGCACCGCCTCTACATCATCGTCAAGCAGACCCTGCTTGCCTATATGAACGGGTCCGTGCCGCAGGTTGCGCTGGAATACGGGCGCAAGACAATTTCCAACAAAGAACGACCCTCGATCGATTCGGTCGAGCAGGAGATGATGAATCCTGGTGGTGAAAAGGCGGCATGATGACGACCAACCAAGCGAACCAAGCCAACGCGCCGGGGATGGACCTGGCGCTTCTCGCCAAGCTGACCGGCGGCCTCGGCGACAAGAAAACCGTCGAGCGGATCAGCAGCGAATTCGCCCAGCTCTACACGGAATTCCTTCCGGACGTCTTCCATAGCGAGACCGGCATCCGGATCGGTGCTTCCTATGTTAGCTGCACGTCGGGGCTGATGAACGACCTCATCGCCGATCTCGGCGACAGCTTTGCCCTTTGCGACGGCGGCTTGCGCAACTGGAGCCCGAACTTCGTGCTCGCCTGCGGCAACAGCTTTGTCATCGCGCTGATGGAATTGATGCTCGGGGCGATACCCGAGACGATCCAGCAGCCGATCGACCGGCCGCTCTCGGATATCGAGCTCGACCTTGCGGTGATGGTGTTCGACCGGATCGGCAATGTGCTCCGTTCGGGCGTCAACGCGCCGGGCGGTTTCGAGGCGATCCTGGAGCGGCCCCATAATGCCGAGGACAGGTCGAAGCCGGATGAGCTTGCACGCCCGGAATTCGGCGTGGCGATCCGCCTGGCGCTCGAACTCGGTCCGGTCGTCTCGGAATTCGCCCTCGTCATCCCGCAGCGCGCATTCCTGAAGACCAAGGTCACCCTGCCGAAGGCGAAGGGCCAGGTGTCGAAAGCGAAACAGGAATGGACCGACCGCATGAACGATCAGGTCCGGCGCTCGCATGTCACCCTCGAGGCCCGCATCCACCTGCAGAAGCTCACACTCGGAACGATCTCGCGGCTTGCCGCCGGCGATGTGATCGCCTTCCAGGACAAGCAGGATGTCCGGGTTCAGGTCAGCGCCAACGGCAAGGACATGTATGCGTGCGAATTCGGACGCTCCGGCGAGAATTATACAGTCCGCGTAAAGGATAATATCAGTAGCGACGACGAGATCCTCAGACACCTGATAGGTTGATCCACAGGCGGTTCGGCAAGGCAGGCTGACACAAGTTTCAACAGGAATAATGACCGCATGGCTACGAAGAAGACACCTCTCACCGAAGACGACGCGCTGATGCCTCTCGGCAACGATACCGAGCTGGACCAGGCCATCGACGATCTGCGCGGCGTCTTGAAGACTGATGCCGACGGCGGCGTACCGGGCTTCGATGCTGATTTCGGCGCCGCGGCAACCAATGATTTTGCAGACGATGCCTCCTCCTTCGGCGGCGGCCTCGATGCGCAGGGCGAAAGCTTCGCCGGGAACGCGAACTTCGGCGGCGGCGATTTTGGCGGCAGTGATTTCGGTGCTTCGTCAGCCGGCGCGGCCCATCAGGAGCCGGGCAGCGCCCTTAACGCCAATCTTGACCTCATCATGGATATCCCGATCGACGTCGAGATCGTGCTCGGAACGAGCCGGATGCAGGTTTCCGGCCTGATGAGCCTGGAAGAAGGCGCCACGATCGCTCTCGACAAGAAGATCGGCGAGCCGGTCGAGATCATGGTCAATGGCCGCCGCATCGGCAAGGGCGAGATTACCGTCCTGGAAAACGATGACACCCGCTTCGGCGTGAGACTGACGGAAGTGCTGAGCACAAGAAGAGCCTGATCCCGGTTTGGGACAGAGAAGGAAGACCATGATGGACTTTGACGATTTCGGCGGCGGCGCGCTCTCTACGAAACCGCTGTCCCAGACCGAAAAGGCTGCAGCAGTCCTGCTGGCCATGGGCAAGGGCGTCGCCGGCAAGCTTCTCAAGTATTTCACCCAGAGCGAGCTGCAGAACATCATTGCTTCGGCGCAGACGCTCCGCGTCATCCCGCCCGACGAACTCCTCCTGCTCGTCAACGAGTTCGAGGACCTGTTCACCGAAGGCACCGGCCTGATGGACAATGCGGCGGCGATCGAGGGCATTCTCGAAGCCGGCCTGACGCCGGAAGAAGTAGACGGCCTGCTCGGCCGGCGCACCGCCTTCGAAACCTACCAGGCCAGCATATGGGACCGCCTGCAGGATGCCGAACCGGCGTTCGTGGGCAAGTTCCTGTCACGCGAGCATCCGCAGACCATTGCCTATATCCTTTCGCAGATGCCCTCCGGCTTCGGTGCGAAAGTGCTGCTCCAGCTTCCCGAGAGCCGCCGCGCGGACATCATGAACCGCGCCGTCAACATGAAGGAAGTCAGCCCCAAGGCGGCGCAGATCATCGAGAACCGCGTGATCGAACTGATCGCGGCGATCGATGCGGAACGTAACTCCAACGGCTCGAACAAGGTCGCCGATCTCATGAACGAGCTCGAGAAGAGCCAGGTCGATACCCTGCTCGGCTCGCTCGAATCGATCAGCAAGGAATCCGTCAACAAGGTCCGCCCGAAGATCTTCCTTTTCGAAGACCTTATGTACATGCCGCAGCGCAGCCGCGTCATGCTGCTCAACGACGTCGCCTCCGACATCCTCACGATGGCGCTGCGCGGGGCAAGCAACGAGATCAAGGAATGCGTGCTTTCGGCGATCAGTCCGCGCCAGCGCCGCATGATCGAAAGCGATCTCGCCGTCCAGGCTCCGGGCCTCAACCCGCGCGAAGTCGCCATGGCCCGGCGCGCCGTCGCACAGGAAGCGATCAGGCTCGCGAATTCCGGCCAGATCATCCTCAAGGAGGAGAAGAAGGAAGGCGAGACGCCTGCGGAAGCAGCCTGACCACGATAACAATCTACCGGAACGAAGCGGAGCGGGAGCAATTCCGCTCCGTTCTCGTTCCAGCCCGCTTGCCGCAAACCGCCTTCCCACAATCTTTTTGTCGACTCGATTAGCGGCTAGCAGGCGATGCGATAACATCGCTTATGGCCCCGATTCGCTCGAGCCACGTCCCTGCAACCCGAACGTCGATTGGTCCTGAACCGTGGCGGACGACGATAAAGACAGCAAAACAGAGAATCCGACCGCCAAACGCCTGAGCGACGCGGCGGAGAAGGGCAACGTGCCCGTCTCGCGCGAAGTGCCGCTTTTCGCCTCTATCCTGGCTTTCTACGTGTTTCTCGTCTTTTTCGTCCCCTCGGGTATCGCACGGATCGGAGAGACGCTGAAGGACCTTTTCGAGCAACCGGATCAATGGCGGCTCGAGAATGCGACGGACGTCATTTCTCTCGGCGTTCACCTTGGCTGGGCCGTCGCGGCATTCCTGGCTCCCGCCATGCTCCTCTTCGTCATCTTCGGCCTCGGTTCGTCGTTCGCGCAGAACATGCCTTCCCTGGTGCTTGAGCGCGTACGGCCGCAGATTTCCCGCCTCTCGCCGGTGAAAGGCTTCACGCGCATCTACAGCGTTCCCGGCTTCATCGAATTCGGGAAATCCCTGTTCAAGATCCTGATCGTTTCGCTCATCATGTATCTCGCATTGCGTGGCGAGTATTTCGCCTCGCTCGACGCGATGTTCTCCGATCCTCACGTGATTCTCGTGAAGCTCAACGCGATCGTGCGGAAGATGGTGATCGTCGTCGTCGCCTCGACTGCCCTGCTTGCCGTCGTCGACCTGCTGTGGACCCGCTACCACTGGTACAATCAGCTCAAGATGACCAAGCAGGAGGTCAAGGACGAGTACAAGCAGGCGCAAGGCGACCCGATCGTCAAGTCGCGCCAGAAATCGATCGCGCGCGACCGCGCCCGCCGGCGCATGATCAACAACGTCCCGCGCGCCACACTGGTCATCGCCAACCCGACACACTATGCCGTCGCCCTACGTTATGCGCGCGAAGAAAATGACGCACCCATCGTCGTCGCCAAGGGCCAGGATCTGATCGCCCTCAAGATACGCGAAATCGCCGAGGCGAACGACATCCCCGTTTTTGAGGATCCGCCCCTGGCACGCTCCATGTTTGCGCAAGTCTCGGTGGATAGTGTCATTCCACCGGTCTTCTACAAGGCTGTGGCAGAACTCGTGCACCGGGTCTACGCATCCCGGTCGCCGAAAAAACGGACAAACTGAGCGTCATGAAGAAATGCACCCATTCGACTGAACGGGAAAAAATCGTCGCACAAGCAATCAGCCCGGTGGCTTCGGAGCTTCGGCTCCTCGATGCCGGTGACCTCATCTCGCTTCTGCGCCTGGAATGCCACAGCAGCCTGGCCGATCTGGTCTCTTCGGCCGCCGAACTCTATTTTCATCCAGGCACCGTGAGCTTCGGCGCCGGCGGCGACTACAGGCTCGAATGGGACGGCGCGCCGGAAGTGGTCCTCGATCTCGAAATCAAGCCGCGGGGGGTATCCGTATACGCCCGCCTTAAGCTCGCCGATCGTCAGGCCGGCCTGGAAATCGACCATATCGCCTTCCATGACCCTTCCGACAATCCGGACGACAATACCGCATTCCTGGCAAGAAGCCTGCAGGAAGCCAAATTCGTGAGAACCAGCCTCTCCCAGATGTGAGGCCGGTTGCCAGAGGCACATTCCGACCTCCCTCCCCTCAAGGGATCAATGAATGTAACCGAGCCGAATCGCCTTGGCGATCGCCTGGATACGGTTGACCGAGTCGAGCTTGATGGTGGCCGAGCCGAGATAGGCGTTGACCGTGTGGACGGAGAGGCCGAGCTTTTCGGCGATCTCTTCGCTGATCCGGCCGTCGCCGGCAAGCTGAAGGCAGGCGATCTCCCGTTCGCTCAGTGATTCAGCCGGCACGCTGCGGCGTTCATCGAGCGCAAGCAGATCCATCATTACCTGGCAGCTTCTCACGTGCTGGTCGATAATGACATCGCTTCCAAGCTCCATGGATGTCGCGAGGAAGGTTACATAGCCGTTGCCAAGAGCACCGAGCCGTACCGGAAACGCGATACCGGAGGAAGGGACGACCTTCGGCTCCAACCGATGCGTCAGCGAGGCGAATTCTCCGGCATCGGCAAAACTGGCATTCTCCGATCCATTCCAGATCAGCGGCAGAAGTGAAAGCTCGATATGATCGAGCAGGGCTTCCCCATAACCGGCGATGAACTGGCTGGCGTTTTCAGCCGCCCCGTTTCCCCAGTTCTCCAGTTCACAAACGAGCTTGCGCTTATTGGGCAGCCCGGCGCCGGTGATCCGGAAAACCGCGAAATTGCGCGCCTTCAGGTTCTTCTGCATGGCGATGAGTTTCGGGAAGATATCCGATCGGCTCGACGCGCGCTGCAGGCGCAGATACTGGATGCCTCCAGGTCCGTCCGCCGTGCCGCTGCGCGAATACCCCATCGAAATTCCGTCCCTATACCAGATTGTTCCGGACTGCGTAGGCAATCGCCTCCGAGCGTGTCTTCGTCGCGGTCTTGCGCATCACGCTGGTGATGTAGTTGTTGATCGTGTTGCGCGATATGCCCAGGATCACCGCGATCTCGTCGCTGGTCTTGCCCTCGGCAATCCAGAAAAGGCATTCCAGTTCGCGCTCCGTCAGCTCGAAGTCCCGTTCCGTTCTGGCATCGGCGCTCTCAGCGAAGCTCGCGCCGTAAGCGGCAAACAGGCCCACTTCCTTCAGGCGCTCCTGTGAAAGGATGACCCCTTCCAGGAAGAGCAGCATCAGCGAGAACCGCGTCTTGCCGACACAGAAGGTCAGGGAGCAATATTGCCGGCTGATGTCATCCGGCGGAACCACGTCATCCGGCAAGAGCGCGAAGCTCGGTGTCAGCAGCGACAGGCATTTCTCAAGCTCGGTGGAGCGCGCGTAACCACTTGCAAGCTCGGAACCGAGACGTCGGACCAAATCGAAAGGCCAGTTGGACGTTACGATGAAATCGAGGCCCTGCTCCTGGATCAGGTCGTAACGGGCAAGCAGGAAATGGGAAGCACCGACATACTCGGCAAGCAGACGCATCACCGCCTGAACGTTATTGGAACTCGTCGCGACCGAGAGGCGGCGGACCAATTGTTCACGCGACAGGACCCGGGAGCCAGCCGACTCCTTATAGGAGCGCCCCTCCGTTACCATGTCTGCCCCCGATAACTCCATCCGTTATCCGCTCCCCGCCACGTCGCACATTCCTCATGAATGCACACATCGCGGCATATTTCGAACAGCACACAACCACTCCAGCGGCAAAACGATCCCGATCTTTCGACGAATCACGAAAGCGCCACATTTCGCAACTGCTTCCATTTTCCACCGACACCGGGCTGCCGCAGCAGGTCCACCCTCCTCGAACCCTGGGAATCGCCATACGAATCATAGGCATTGTAGGAGACGCGCCATGAATTACCATCGCTGCGATCAGGATTTCCCCAGATGCAAGCCGCATTTCGTTGATTCGCCAGCCAGACGATTTCGCCAAGTATGTGGCAGGGCTGAAAAGAAATGGGCCGGGAGAACCCGGCCCATCCCTATCATATTTTTGTGATACCCTGTCAGGCAGCTTTTTCGATCGCCCATTTCCGAAGGATTTTTGCCGCTCGTTCCTCGGAAATCTCGACCATGCGGGCGAGACGCCTTTCCGGGCCTTCCTTGACGCGGCGATTGAAACCATCGCCCTCGTCGCCGCCCAGCATGTCGCTCGAGCTGTCGAAGCCGAAGTCCGAACCGAAACCATCCATAAGTGCCGGGCCGCCCGCCGGAGAAAAGTCCGGCAATTCGAGGCCGGCACCTTCGGTCGCCAGCTCGCTTCCGACGCTCGTACCGCTGACGGTGCGGACGAGCGGGCGCAGACCAAGCCAGACCACCAGGAAGGCAACCAGGACGAAGGCCAGCGAGTTGACGATTCCGCCGATGTTGCGGTTCAGCATTTCCATCATGCCCGGACCGCTGGCCGCTTCGTCCAGAAGCTGGTTTTCGAGGAAATCCATGGCCGTCAGCGTCACGACGTCGCCGCGGTCCCCGTTGATGCCGGCAGCCGAGGAAACGATCTTCTGCATTTCAGCGAGATAGGCGTCGATCTTGGCCTGATCGACCGGTTCGCCGACCATCTTCGCGACCCGCCCCTTGTTGACGACAACCGCCACCGAGACCTTCTCGATCTGATAGCTGTTGCGGGTGGTTGCGACCGTCTTCTGGTTGATCTCGTAGTTGGTCTGCTCTTCCTTCTTGTCGGACTGGTCCGAGGATTGCGGACCGGTCGGGCCACCTTGCTGCGGCGCCGCCTGAGGCACGTTCTGCTCCACCGTCGTCGCATTGTCGTTGTTGGTCTGCTGCGACTGCGAGTTTTCCTTGGTGGTGCGGACCGAGCGCTCGACCCGGGAATTCGGATCGAAGACGGTTTCGTGGATCTGCTGGCTGTCCGTGTTGAGCGTGGCGGTCACGCTCGAACGGAAATTGTCCATGCCCAGGAAAGGCGCGAGCGCCTTGTCGATATTGTTCTCGATTTCCTGCTGGACGTTTTGAACGATGCTGAGGGACTTGTTCATCTCGCTGCCGCCGAATTCGTCGCCGGAGGCGAGCAATTGGCCGGTGGAGTCGAGAATGGTGACATCGTCCACGTCGAGGCCCGGAACCGCCGACGCCACAAGGTGGCGGATCGACGAGGCGGCCTTGCGGCCGGTCGAAGTGCTTGCCCGGATCATCACCGATGCGGTCGGTTTCTGCTCCCCTCTGCGGAAGTTGCCCACGTCAGGCATCACGATGTGCACCCGGGCGGCAGAAACGCCGTTGATCTGCTGGATCGACCGGGCGATCTCCCCTTCGAGAGCGCGAACGCGGGTGACCTCCTGCATGAAGGAGGTCAGGCCAAGCGAACCGACATTGTCGAAAAGTTCATAACCGGCATTGGTGCTGTTCGGCAGACCGCGTTCGGCGAGCAGGAGCCGCGCCTTGCTCGTCGTACCGACCGGGACCTGGATGCTCGCACCGTCCGTGCCGACCTCGAAAGGCATATTCGCTTCCGCCAGCGCGATGCTCACCTGGTTGAGATCGGCAGTTTCGAGGCCGACATACAACGTCTCGTAGGCAGGCTTGTTCACATAAATGGCCGCGGCAAGCACAATCGCGATCGAAACTGCGCCTACAGCGCCTAAAGCAATAAGTCGGGTCCGGCCGAGATTGGCCAGATTTTTAAAGACTTGTGAAAATTGAGCCAACAGATTCATTCTGTTCCCACATCGCCAAACAAGGATATAGAGCCTTAGCCCAGGCGGACCCTAGGAAGCGAAGCTTGTGCGAGCGTTTCGCGTGCGATGAGATTTGACGATTCTGAACAGAACGGTGTCGTAGCGACGGGCGGAAGAAACGGCGTCAGAAGAAATCGAAGTCGCCGGCGGCCTTGTTCAAAGGCTGGGAATGGCCGTGACGCAGGCCGTTGTTGGCAAGAGCCTTCTGCATATCGGCCAGCTTGACGAGGCTGACCGCGGTGGAAACATCGACCATCCAGCTTTCCGGGATCGTGCCGGTGATCGTGTCAATGAATTCGGCAATGCCGCGGGTCTTCTGCACTGCCAGATCGATACCCTGCAGCACCTTGATGCTGTCGGGCGATTCCAGAACGGCGGGGCCGCCGAGCTCGATGAGCTGCGGCTCGACGCGCTCGATCAGATAGGCGACGTCGTGGAGTTCCGACACCAGCCGCATCAGGACTTCGGGAAGCGGTTCCTCGAGGGAAGCGCCTGGCAGCGTGGCGATGTCGGTCATTGCTTTCCTCGCAATCTTTACAATTAAAAGAATTCGATAGAATTTTCGGCAGGCTTCGGCGGCGGCATGCGCAGGGGACGCTCCTCCATCGCCACAGTCCGCTGGGTTTCGGCGCCCGTCAGCGGATATTGGCGAGCCCGGCCGCTGACGGGCCAGAACTCGAGCTTGCGTCCATGCTCCCCGCCTGTGGAGGAGCCGACCACCGGAATACCTTCGTCCTTGAGAAACTGCATGGCGAATGCGGCATTCTGCTCGCCGACATTCGAAAAACTGGCAATCGTCTTGGCACCGCCAAAGATCTTCGCTTCCAACCGGTCGCGCCGGGCTCCCTGCTTCAAGAGGCCGTTGATGAGAAGCTCCATCAGATGCACACCGTAGCGCGTCGCATCGCCGCCCGATGCGTTGGAGCCGCCGGAGCCCGGAAGCAGGAAGTGATTCATGCCGCCGATACCGGCGACGGGATCGCGAAGACATGCAGCCACGCATGAGCCGAGGATCGTCGACAGAACGACGTTCGGGTCGTTGACGACCTTGTATTCCCCTTGAATGATATGGACACGCCTGGCTGCAGCGGCGTCGATCATTTCAATGCTCCAAACACCGCTTCGATAGCGGCCTTCATCTTTTCGATGGTGAACGGCTTGGCGAGAACGTTGTTGGCGCCGAGCTGAGCCGCCTTCTGCACAAGAGCGCGGTCACCCTGAGCCGTCAGGATGATGAATGCCGCTTTCTTGGTGTTCGGGTTGGCGCGGACGGCCTGAAGGAAGCCAAGGCCATCCATCTTCGGCATGTTGAAATCCGAGATCACCAGATGGTGCGGCTGTTCGGCCATGATCTTCATGCCCTGCTCACCGTCACCGGCTGCAGTGATCTGCTTGAAGCCGAGCTGTGTCAGAGCATCGCTGAGCAGCAGGCGGCTGGTCACCTGATCATCGACGATCAGAACTTTGATTTTTTCAGCGAGAGACATTATTCGGTACCTTCTTTTCGGGCGGCAGTTAATTTCAACACTTCTTCTCCAATGGAGCCCAGCGGCAGCTGCTGCTCGACGGCCCCCATCTCGTAGGCAACCCTCGGCATGCCGTAGACCACACAGGTTTTCTCATTCTGCCCGATGGTGCGCGCTCCCGCGCTGCGCATCTTGAGCAGACCGGCAGCTCCGTCGCGCCCCATGCCCGTCAGGATGATCCCGACGGCATTGCGGCCTGCCAGTTCCGCGACCGATTCAAAAAGGACGTCCACCGAAGGCCTATGGCCGTTCACGGGTCCCTTCTCGATCAGCCGGCAACATGGCGCCGACGGATTGACCACCTGCAAATGCCGTTCCCCACCCGGCGCGAGATAGATCTTGCCGATCTCCAGCCGCGCACCGTCGGTGGCTTCCTGCACCACAGGAGCGCAAATACGATTAAGCCGTTCAGCAAAACTTTTGGTAAACGTGGACGGCATATGTTGAGTAATTACCGTTGGGGGACAGTTTTGCGGGAACTTTTGCAGCACCGCAATCAGAGCCTCCACACCTCCGGTTGAAGACCCTATCGCCACAACTTTTCGACCCACACGATATTCCGCAGCAGGGGTGGCAGCCGCGATCGACGCCGGACCGTGGCGCCGATGGCCGGAGCGCGCTGCGGCCTTCACCTTTTCCGCCAGATCCACGAAGGGGTGGGAATCGCCAGGCGCCGGCTTGCCTACGCAGTCGAAGGCGCCGATCTCAAGCGCTGCGAGCGTCGCATTGGCACCATGATGGGTCATGGCCGACACCATGATCACCGGCATGGGCCTGAGGCGCATGATCTTTTCGAGGAATTCCAGCCCGTTCATATTGGGCATTTCGATGTCGAGAGTGACCACATCGGGATTAAGCTGCTTGATTGCCGCACGGGCTTCCAGAGCGTCTCCCGCCTGCCCGACCACGCTCACTTCCGGATCAGAATTAAGGACAGCCGTGATGAGGCCACGCATCGTGGGTGAATCATCGACGACAAGAACTCGTGCCAAAGCGCTCATGCTTTCCTCCCCGCGTTCTTACCGGCATAGCGATAGGTGGTTATGCCGATGTTATCGAACAGGTGCTTCGCGTCGCCAGAGACGCGCTCGGAATGACCGATGTAAAGATGTCCGCCTTCGGGCAGCAGCGAGGCGAACCGCGACCAGATCTTCATCTGCGTCGGCTCGTCGAAATAGATGACGACGTTGCGGCAGAATATGACGTCGAAATTGCCCTTGAATGGCCATTGGCCCATCAGGTTCAGCTCGTTGAAAGTGATCAACTTCTTGACGCGGTCGTCGATCTGGTGCTTGCGGCGGCCGTTCATGTCGACTTCGCGGAACCATTGCTTGCGCATGGCAGGCGTCATGGTCTCCAGCGCGCTCTCGTCGTAGATGCCGGCGCGGGCCGCGGCCAGGATCTTCGGGTCGATGTCGGTCGCCAGAATGCGGAAATCGTAGTCGGCCGCATTCGGCAGCAGCGACAGCACGGTCAGCGCGATCGAATAGGGCTCCTGCCCGTCCGAACAGGCCGCCGACCAGATGCGCACCCGGCCGCCGCTTTTGGCGCGGTTGATAAGTCCCGGCAGGACCTCGTCGCGCAGGTGCTCGAAGTGATGATTTTCGCGGAAGAAGCGGGTGAAGTTGGTCGTCAGATGCGAGAGCATCTCGCGACGAGCGGCCGCGCCCTCGGGCGAGGCGACCAGCGCGCAATAATCCTTGAAACCGCGCAGCCCCAGCGCCCGGATGTGCTTCGAAAGACGCGAATAGACCAGCGAAGCCTTGGAATCGTTGAGATAGATCCCGGCATCCGCGTAGATCATCGCCGCAATATCGGCGAGGTCGCGACGCGTCAGCGGATACTCTCCGCTGGCGATCACCTCGTCCGGCGACGACTGTCGGCTCTCGATGGCGCCCAAAGGCCTCATGCAGCTTCGCTTTCCTTTTCCGGGAAGAGGGAGTCGAGCTCGATCATGCAGATCATCCGCTTTTCGATGGCAAGAATCCCACGGGCATATTGCTTTTCCAGATCGGAAGAGACTTCCGGTACCGGCTGGATATTCTCGTCGGTAATCGTAAGGATATCGGAAACGGCCTCGACGAGCAGGCCGACGACACGGTTCTTCACCTGTGCCACGATAATGACGTGGCGCGCGGTGGGCTCGGCATCCTTCATGCCGAGCCGGGCGGAAAGATCGACGATGGGCAGAACCGCGCCGCGCAGATTGATGACGCCCCGGACATAGGGCGGCGCATGCGGCATCGGCGTTGCCGGCGTCCAACCGCGGATTTCGCGGACGGACATGATGTTCACGCAGAATTCCTGATCACCGATACGGAAGGCGATCAGCTCCCGACTACCCTGGACAAGGTTTTTTACGGCATACGACATACTGACCGACCCGTTTTTTAACCCGTGGCTGCGAGTGACATTTCAGGTTTCAGCGATTGGCCGCGCGAGGCCGCGACGACCGCATCGACATCGAGGATGAGCGCGACGCGACCATCACCGAGGATGGTGGCCGCGGCGATGCCCGGGACATGGGTGTAATTCGCTTCGAGCGACTTGATGACGACCTGGCGCTGGCCCTGGATCGCATCGACCATCAGGGCGCGCTGGCCGCCGCCTTCCGATTCCACCAGCAGCGCTACGCCATCGACCGGGTTCGCCTGGGTGTTGCGGAAGTTGAGGATGCGGCCCACATCGACCAGCGGGCAGAACGAGTTGCGGATCGAGATGAGCCGCTGGTTCGCACCGAAGGAGTGGATGGCCGCGGCTTCCGGCTGCAGGGTTTCGACGATTGCCGTCAGCGGAACGACCAGCGTCTGGCCGGCGACCGTCACCACCATGCCGTCGAGAACGGCGAGCGTCAGCGGTAGGCTCATGGTAAAGGTCGAGCCCAGGCCCGGCCTCGATGAGATCGAGATGCGGCCGCCGAGCGCCTGGATCGAGCGCTTGACCACGTCCATGCCGACACCGCGGCCGGAAATGTCGGAGATCTTGTCCGCCGTGGAGAAGCCCGGCATGAAGATCAGGTTGTCGATCTCCTCGTCCGAGAGGTTCGCGTCGGCTGCTATGAGATCGTTGTCGATCGCCTTCTGGCGGACGCGCTCGCGATTGATGCCGGCACCGTCGTCAGCAAGCTCGATCAGGATGCGGCCCGAACGATGCTTTGCCGACAGCTTGACCGTGCCCTCCGGGTTCTTGCCGGCGGCCTCACGCTTTTCGGGCGTTTCGATGCCGTGGTCGACGGCATTGCGGATCATGTGGGTCAGCGGCTCGGCGAGCTTGTCGATGACCGTCTTGTCCACTTCGGTGTTTTCACCTTCGGTGACCAAACGGATCTGCTTGCCGACCATGTCGGCCACTTCGCGGACGATACGCGACATGCGCTGGAAGACCGGCTTCACCGGCTGCGCGCGGATCGCCATGACCGAATCCTGGATCTCGCGGGTGAGCTGCTGAAGCTCTTCGAGACCCATGTTGATCGACGACGTACCGGTCGTGTCGTTCTCAATGACGCTCTGCGACAGCATCGCCTGATTGATGACGAGCTCGCCCACGAGGTTGATCAAGCGATCGACGCGGTCGAGATCGACGCGGATCGTCTGGCCCGCTGCAGCGGCGGCAGCCGCATTGTTCTGGGCAGCGGCCGCGGCGGCGGCCGCTGCCGCTGCGGATTCCTTCTTCTCGGCAGCGCGCGCGGCGGCCTTGGCAACACCGGTTGCCGTCTCGGCAGCGGACACGGCTGCTGCGACGGTCTCCTCGGAAACGGCCGGCTCGACAGCCTTTTCCTCTTCCTCTCCGACAGGAGCCTCATCGAGGATCGAAAGATCGAAAGGAACCGGCGCCATCGGCAGGTCCTCGGCCGACGCGGACTCCTCGGCGAGCTTCACTTCGAGGTCGCAATCCCATTCGGCGAATTCGAAAACGGCACGGATATCGTCTTCGTTCTTTCCGGTTTTCACCGAAATCTTCCAGCTGAAATAGGAGGCTTCCGGATCCATCTTGTCAAGGACGGGCAAGGCGTCCGTGTCGCAGGCGATGCTCATCTCACCGAGACGGGAGAGATCGCGCAGCAGGAGAGCCGCTTCGTTGCCCTTGGCATAGAGTTCCCGACGTGGCTTGAAGATCACCTCGTAGATGGAGCCTTCGAGTGCCGGCTCCTCGTCAAAACCGTCGAAGGTGAAGGGGATCGGCTGGAAGCCGCTCTCGTCGGCCGACTTCGATGCTTCAGCCTTCGGCGCTTCGACGGGGGCCGGAGCGGGGGCAACCCTGGCAGCCGGCTTGGGGGCCGGTTTCGGCGCTTCGGAGCCGGAAGAGGACGGCAGCTCGCCATTGGCAAGCGCTTCGAGCTCCTTGACGAGCCCGCGCGTTCTCGACTCTTCGACGCTGCCGCCGTCGCGCGAGGCGCTGACGAGGTCGGCGAGCACATCGGCCGACTTCAGCATGACCTTGAGGACGTCCTGGCCGGGCTCCAGCTTGCCGGAGCGAACACAGTCGAGCGTCGTTTCAAAAACGTGGGCAAAGGAAACCAGATCGTCCAGACCGAAGGCGCCGGCGCCTCCCTTGATGGAATGAACGGCACGGAAAACGGCGTTCACCGTTTCGGGGTCGCGGTCCCCGTCGTTCAGCTTGAGAAGACCCGACTCCAGTTCAGCGAGCTGCTCTTCGCATTCCTGAAAGAAGATCTCTTTGATTTCGTTCATATCCATCGGTGGAATTCCTGGCTCAGGCGGTTACACGCTCGATCGCATCAATCAGTTTGGCAGGATCGAAGGGCTTGACGATCCAGCCCGTCGCACCGGCCTGCCGGGCCCGGTTCTTCTTTTCCTGGTCGCTTTCCGTCGTCAGGACGAGGATCGGAACGGCACGATATTTCTCATTGCGGCGCACGCCTTCGATGAAGCCGAAGCCGTCGAGACGCGGCATGTTGATGTCGGTGACGATGACGTCCGGATTGCAATCTTCGAGGACTTCGAGCCCCTCGACGCCGTCTTCCGCCTGAATGGTTTCGAACCCTGCATTGTTCAGGGTCACCAGAAGCATGTTCCGGATCGTCCGTGAATCATCCACGGTCAGCACTTTTTTCTTCATTGCTGGATCTCCTTGGGAACCAGATTTTCGATATTGATGCCGATGAGCTGCATCGTCTTTTGAAATGCATCCGAAGCCTTCTCGACGAGAAAGGACTTCTTGTCCTCTTCCCAGGCCCTGACGCCGGCGACCAGGATCTGCGCGCACTGGACGCCGACCCGCTCGACGCCCGAGGCATCGATGACCAGATTGCTGCCGCGCATGGACATCAGCGTGCCATGCAAAACCGAAGCCTCATTGAGGTCCAGTACTGCCGCCAGCTTCAAACTTACCGGTCCAGCCTTCTTCGCTGCCATCAGCTCATTCCTTGTCGTTTGTGAAAGAGGTATTCGCCGTCATCGGCGCGATGGTCGTCCGCCACCGCGACGATCGAAACGAGCGGTTGCGGAGCATCAGACGCAGCAGGACGATACGCTCCCGCATGGCGGTTCTGCCGCTCGATCCGGAACTCGCGAACCGTGCGGCCGAGCTCCAGGATCACGGTCTGAAGTTCGTCTGCCCCCTCGCCTGCCCGGCCTGCGGCATTTGCGTTCGAGGCCACGCGGTCGCTGACGGACCCGATCTCGGTCGTCAGCCGATCAAGGCTCACGGCGTGCTCGTCGGTGTTGCGGGCAATGCCGGCGATCGCGTCGTTGATATCTGAGACCTGGCGGACGATGCCGCCGATGGCATCCTGTGTGCGGTGGACCATGTCGACACCTGCATCCACCTGGGACTTGGTGCCGCTGACGAGCGTCTTGATTTCGCGGGCGGCTTCGGCAGAGCGCTGGGCAAGCGCCCGCACTTCCTGTGCGACGACGGCGAAACCGCGACCCGTATCACCGGCGCGGGCGGCCTCAATGCCGGCATTCAGGGCCAGGAGGTTTGTCTGGAAGGCGATGTCGTCGATGACGCCGATGATCTGGCCGATCTTTTCGGCGGAAGATTCGATATCGGCCATGGCGTTGATCGCGCGGCCTACGACTTCGCCGCTTGCCTCGACCGAACGGCGGGTCTCTGCGGCAGCCTTTTCGGCAGCGGCGGTCTCGGCAGCACTGCGCTTGACCTTCGTCGTCACGTCGGAAAGCCCTTGCACCGCATCCTGAAGACGGTTTGCCTGTTCCTCGGATGCGGCGGCAACGGAGCGGGCGCTCTCGGCCAGCGCCAGCGTCAATGCGCCGGCCTTCCGGCCATGGCTGTCCGTTGTCTCCACCGAGTAACGCATGCTGTCGATCGCCTGGTCGAGGAGATCGGCGAGTTCGCGATAAGCCTCCGGCACGTCTGCGGGAAGCACCGCCGTCAGGTCGCGGCCGGCAAGTGCGGCGATGACGCCGGAAAAGGTCTCGATCGCCTGCGCATGATCGGCTTCGCGCTGTTCGGCAAGCGCACGCTGGTGCTTCTGGCGCAGTTCGTTGAAGCGGAGCGAGACGGCGATCTCGACGTCGACCATCACGAGGCGGGTGATCGCACCGACGAGGTCCAGCATTTCCCGTTCGCGCCTGCGGCCGCCCGGCAACAGCGATTTCGGAGCCAGGTCTACGATCGCGCCGGCGATCAGATGTTCGAGCATGACCGCATGGCCGGCGACATGCCAGCGCGGATCGAGGCCCATGCGGCTCTCGGTGTCGGAAAGCATCTTCACGCGCTCGGCGTAGAGCGCATCAAAACGAGCATCGGTCAGCACGCCCCAATGGGAGGTCTGCAGGTCGTGCAGGCGCTCGACCTGCTGCTCGCTTTCGAAATTTCGGGCAGCTTCCGGAGAGGATTGCAGCCGGTGGAAAAGATCGCGAAGACCGGCCTTCAGATGCGGATCGAGATGCGACCGGTAACGGCGCAAAAGATCGCGCAGTTCACCATCGAGGCCGGCGAACGCCAGCCTCTCGCCCAGACTGCCCGCCTGGCCCCGTCGTGCCTGATCCGATGGCGTTTCCTGCACCAAAACCGTCCCCACTTCATCAAGCCGATCGCTCCGGAAGAGAGGATCGGCGGCACGCAGCTCCTGTCGGCCAGGTGCCAGAGATGAATGGGAACGCTCGCCAGGGCGGATTCGATATCCGCCGGGCATGTGCACCACGGTCAACGCAGGCTTCCTGGATTTTCATGAGCGGATACCGGATTGTCACCGGTACGGCTTTGCGGCTTCATGCCTGGTGGGAGACAGCAGTCATCCCAATTCGCCGTGGTTCCCAATTTGTATGGTTAATTCCTTGCCCGAAGGTTAATCGTTGGTGCAAGAATACCGGTATTGCTCCGCGAGGACGCAGATGGTCCGTTGGCCCGCAGTCGGATCACGGTCGTGCGCCGATGTTTCACATCGTCGGCGGCTAGGACGCCAGACCACCCTTTCCGGTGAACTTCCTGCTGACATGCAGCGAGCCGGAGAGTCCAAAGCGCCAAGGCAGATCGACAGCCCGGGAAATGCCGATCCGCCGGCCGATGACGACCATCGGTGCGATATCCGGCATTGCCAGTTCAAAGGGAGGTTCAAACAATGGCAGGCCGTTGTGCTCGATGGTGACGCCGAGCGCCTGGCAGACGCGGCCCGGGCCGGCACACAGAAGCAGCGGATCGTTCTGGCCGCGCCGCCTTTCCATCTCGCCGATGCCTCTGACCGGCTGCAACGCCCTGATCAGCACGGCGCTGCCCGACCGGCAGACGAAGTTCAGGCACCAATGGATGCCGTAGGAGCGATAGACATAGGCGTGGCCGGACGGACCGAACATCACGGCGTTCCTCGGGTTCAAACCGCGAAAACTGTGGGAGGCCGGATCGTCCGGCTCATAGGCCTCGGTCTCGACGATCACCCCGCCCACGCCCGCCACATCGAACTCGACGCCGATCAGATCGCGTGCGACCTCGACGGAACTTCTGTCGAAAAACTGCTGGTCCATTCCCGATCCGGAGCCCGCCACCAATGCCCGGGCATCCATAAACGGCCGGCCGGGATTTGTCTTCCCACATGGTGGGCCACATGTTGGGACGTGCGAAACACAGGCGTGAAGCAAGCCGCGCCTTGACTATATTCAGCCGGTGCCAGATCCCTGCCCGGCGGCTGATTCACGCCCTGGCGGAGGATCCGATCAGGCTCGCGACCTGCTGTTGACTGGGGACCTTGCCATCCGGCGTCAGTTTGTCCACGACACCGGGCAAAACCTTCGAAAGCTGCTCCAGCAGTTCCTGCTCGGACATTCCCGCCTGACGCGCGAGATCGCTGATGGTCTGGTTTCCGACGGCATTCCCCAGCTGATCCGGAGCAATGGGCTTGTTTTGCCCAGGCTTGACCCAGGAGTCGACTGTTTCCGAATGTCCGGCATTCCTGAGCTTGTCGACCAACCCGCCCAAGCCGCCGCCCAGGAGACCGCCATCCTGCTGTGCCTGTCCATCCTCCTCCGGCGTCTGACCCGACGAGTTCCTGGAAAGCATCTTGCCCACCAGCAAAGCTCCCAGCGCGATCATAAGCGGCTTGGATATGTTGCCTCCCGGCACTGCATCGTCAAAAATGCCCATGTCTCTCTCCCTTGCTCATGCCGTGGATTTCTGCGACTTTAGATCTACGGTCCGAAAATGACGAGATTATGTGCCAACAGGAGGGCAACATGTCTGTTATCAGTTGGATTATCCTCGGCCTCGTCGCCGGGTTCATCGGCAGCAAGATCGTCAACAAAACCGGACAGGGCATGATCATGGACATCGTGCTCGGGATCGTCGGAGCGATTGTCGGCGGTGTCGTGTTCAGCTTGTTCGGCGCAGCCGGCGTGACGGGGTTCAACATCTACAGTCTGATCGTCGCCGTGATCGGATCGATCGTCGTGCTGTGGATCTACCACGCCGTTACGGGCCGCCGTTCCGTTTGAACGTGGCATGCGCTGGCCAGCCTTCTGAAGGACGGGCGGGGCGGCCACCATGCGCGAGCATAATTTCTCCGCGCCAGATCCTATGCGACCGGCTGCCAGACCGGGATTTGCCTCTGTTCCGACATCCAGGCGCGGAATTTCCGGATTGCCGGGCGGCTATATCGGCTACGGGTGTAGGCAATGTGGAAATGATGCTCGGAGCTCGCCATGATCGGTGAAATCTGCCGAAGCCTGCCTTGTGCGATCGCCTCGGCAACGAACTCAAGCTCGGCCATAACGATGCCCAGCCCGTGCTCTGCTGCGGCATAGGACATGCTGGAGCTTTCGAAGGACCATCCCTGATCGCGCGGGATGGACGGAATTCCCGCGGCGCCGCACCAGGTCTGCCAGTCGTTATATCGGCGCAGCGTGTGGATGATCGGATAGTCGGCCAGCTTGCCTATGTCGATAGAACCGAACCCGGGAGCGGCTACGGGGCATAAGGTCGTGACAAAGAGCGGTTCGAGAATAAAATCGGACAGTTCGCTCTGCCTGTTGGTGGACAAGATTACGGCGTCGCTGCTGTTCGCATCCAGTATGTCGCCGGGGTTCAGGAACAAAGAGGTCACGGAAAGATCGGGATGCCGGCGCGCGAGGTCCGGCATCCGTGGCGCAAACCATTGCAGGCCGAAGGACCGTGACAACCGCAGCACGACCGAGCTGCGCCCCGTCATCGACCTCAGAGCGGTATGACCTTCCTCCAGTGCGGCGATCGGGCCGCCGACCAACTCCAGATAGACACGGCCGAAATCCGTCAGAGCGATCTGACGGCCAGCCCTTTGAAACAGGGGCGTCCCCACCTGCTGCTCAAGCTGGCGGATCTGCTGGCTGACCGCCGACTGCGTGACATTCAGCGCCTCGGCCGCGCGGGAGAAACTGCCGAGACGGGCGGCTTCGGAAAAGGAGCGCAGCAAATGAAGCGAGGGCACATGCATGGATGCATAAGTACACCTAATGAAAACCCTTGAAAATAGTCGTTTGACGCAAACATGCACTAATTCATAGCATCCATATAGCGTGATGCATAAATAGGCAGAACTGCTGTTGATTGCGGCAAGCAAATGGCGATCAACTGGGCATTTTCGTCCACCCACCGCATTGCGCCTGCGCCAAGACTTAAAACGCAACACGGAGGTTTGACCAATGGAATATGGATGGGAACCCTATCTGTCGGAACGCGACAAGAAGCACAGCGAGCTGTGGGGCAAGAAGGAACTGAACGGCTTTGGCGAAAAGCCGGCGCTGCTCTTGATCGACATTTATTATTCGGTCCTGGGCCTGAAGCGCGAAGATATTTTCGAATCCATGAAGACGTGGCAGGGCTCGACCGGCCTCGAAGGCTGGGCGGCTGTGGACAAGACGGCGGAACTGCTGGCCGTGGCGCGCTCCGCCGGCGTGCCGGTGATCCATGTCAAAGGCCTGCATACGGGCGTCAACCCGTGGGGCCGCCGCAAGCGCAGCAAGCCGAAAATGCCGCAGGAGATGATCGAGAAGGGCCAGCAGATCGTCGATGAGGTCAAGCCGATCGCCGGCGAACTCGTCATCGAAAAGGCGGCCCCCTCGGGCTTCCAGGGCACGCCGCTGGCCTTCCAGCTGCAGAGCCTCGGCATCGACACGCTGATCGTCTGCGGCGAAACCACGTCCGGCTGCGTGCGCGCCACGGTTGTCGACGGCGCGACCGCGCGGTTCCGCATGGGCGTCGTCAAGGAATGCGTCTTCGATCGCACCGAAGCCTCGCATTACATCAACCTCTACGACATGCACCACAAGTATGCCGACGTGGTCGATCTCGACATGGCCAAGGAATATCTCGCCGGCTTCGCCGTGAAGGAGCCGATGCTGAAGGCAAGCTGACCCTGTGCTGCGAGCCTGCGCGCCTCCTCCGCGCAGGCCAACCCTTTCCACCAGTCGACGCGGCCTTCCGCATGACCAAGCCGCGCATCACAGGGAGCTACCGATGAAATCTTTCAGCCGATCCTGGCTGTCCGCCGCATTTATCGCCGGCGTGACGCTGTTTGGTACCATCTTCTCCGCCCCAGTTCCCGCCGCCGCGGAGGACAAGACCCTGATCGTGCGTTTCTACGACGATCCGGCGGGCTTCGATCCGGCCAATATCTTCCGCATCGAGAACGAAAACATCGCCTTCAACATCTTCAGCGGTCTGACGACCTACGACAGCAAGACCGGCCAGATCGTGCCGGATCTCGCCGAATCCTGGGAAACAAAGGACAACATCACCTGGACCTTCCACCTGCGCAAAGGCGTGCAGTGGCAGAAGGGATACGGCGAATTCACCGCCGCCGACGTGATCTACAGCTACAAGCGCATCCTCGATCCGGCCACCGCTTCACCCTACGTTTCGGAACTGACCGGCATCGACACGATGGAAGCGCCCGATCCCTATACCGTCGTCATCAAGCTGAAGGCGGCGAACGGCAACTTCCTGCACACGGTCGCAAACTATCACCAGGGCCAGATCGTCAAGAAGGAAGCGATCGAGGCGGCCGGCGACCAAGTTCGCTGGAAGCCGGTCGGCACCGGCCCCTATTATCTCGATTCCATCGACGTCAACTCGCGCATCGTGCTGAAGCGGCACGACGGTTATTACAAGGGCCCGGCGCCGATCGCGACGCTGGATTTCCACATCATCAAGGATGACGCCACCGCGGCCATCGCGCTGCGCAACGGAGAGATCGACCTCCTGATGCGCGAAAGCAAGGAGGAGCAGCTCCAGATTCTCAAGGACGCCGGGTTCAAGATGAACCATGTCGACAACTACGCAGCGTCGATCAAGGTTCTCAATCTCACCGATCCCATCCTCAAGGACGTGCGGGTGCGGCAGGCGATCGCTTACGCCATCGACTACCCGGCGATCACCGCGGCCATTTCGCCGTCGCTGCAGGCCCCCGCCTATTCGCTGCTGATGCCGTGGATGGACGTCTTCTCGAAGGAGGCGCCGGAATACAAATTCGATGCCGAAAAGGCCAAGAAGCTTCTGGCCGAAGCCGGCTATCCCAACGGCTTCACGCTCAAGGTGCTGAACACGTCCGCCCAGGGCGTCACCGAGCAGCAGCAGTTCGAGATCGACTATCTCAGCCAGGTCGGCATCAAGATGGAACTCGAACTGGTCGATACCCCGACCTACAACCAGCGGCGCAACAAGGGCGACTTCATGATGGCCGGCCGCCTTCTGCCGGCGGTCAATCCGGACATGATCCTGTTCAGCTACCTGCATCCGGACAATATCGCGCCGAAGGGTCTGAACGGCGCCCGCTACAACAATCCGGAACTGACCTCCGCGCTGGAGGCCGCCCGGGCCGAGGCCGATCCGGAAAAGCGCATGGATCTCTACGCCAAGGTGCAGAAGATCGCGATGACCGATCTCCCCTACATCCCGGCGACGGCCAGCAACGTCTACTGGCCCAGCAAGACCAACGTCACCGGCGTCACCATCAACTACCTGGCGCAGGTGAACTTCTGGGAAATCGATAAGTAAACCGAAAGGGAGCCGGCCATGCTGACCTACAGTCTCAAGCGTCTCGCCCAACTTTTCGTGACCGTTCTGGGCGTCGTCACCCTGGTGTTCTTCACCATGCGGATGATCCCGGGGGACCCGATCTCGGCCATGGCCGGCGACAACCTTTCCGGCGCCGCGCTCGACCAGATGCGCGGCCAGATGGGGCTCAACGATCCCCTTCTGATCCAGTATCTGAAATATCTGGGACATCTCGCGGTTCTGGATTTCGGCAATACCGTCACCACCAAGCTGCCGATCGTCGGGCTGATCCTCGGTGCACTGCCGGTGACGGTATCGATCGCGCTCGGCACCATCCTCCTGACGGTGCTGATCTCGATCCCGCTCGGGACGCTGGCCGCCTACATGGCGCACAAGGGGCACCGGATGCTGGACAACATCATCACCGGCGTCGCCATGGTGCTCGACCTGATGCCCTCTTTCTGGACATCGCTCGTCTGTCTCCTGATCTTCTCGCTCACGCTCGGCTGGTTTCCGGCCAGCGGAACCGTTTCGATAGACGATCCGGGCCAGCTTCTGCGTCGCGTGGCCCTGCCTGTTCTCGTGCTCTCAATGGCGCAGGTCGCCACGCTGGCGCGCATCACCCGCACCTCGGTTCTGGAAGTCCTGAGCGAAGACTACGTGCGGACTGCACGCTCGATGGGCTGGTCGGAACTGCGCGTCCTCTTCCGACATGCGCTGAAGAACGCGGCGCTCCCGATCGTCACGGTGATCGGGCTGAGCTTCGGCAACCTCCTGAACGGCACCGTCATCGTCGAATTCATCTTCACCCTGCCGGGAATCGGCAACCTGCTGGTGGGGGGCATGAACAGCCGTGACTATCAGATGGTTCAAACGCTGATCGTCTTCTACGCGATGATCTTCGTCCTGATCAATTTCACCACCGATCTGATTTACCGCGTGTTCGACCCGCGCGTGCAGTTCTGACCCGGAGAACGACCATGGCCCATCTGTCCATTCCGCTGCCCGCCCGTCGATCCATCCATTTCGACGTCTCCGGCTTCAACGGCCTCATTCGCCTGCTTACCAACCGCCGGGTACAGCTTGCGCTGCTGATCCTCGGCCCGATCCTGTTCCTGACGATCTTCCGCCCGTACCTGCCGCTGCCCGGCCCGCTGGAAACAAACTTGCGTGCGATGACGAAACCGCCGTCGTTCGAGCATCTGTTCGGCACCGACCGGATGGGCCGTGACCTCTTGAGCCGCACGCTGGCCGGAGTGCAGATCTCCATGTTCGTGGGTTTCGCGGTGGCGTTGCTGTCGCTGACGGTCGGTCTCGTCATGGGCACGCTGGCGGGCTTTTTCGGCGGGGTCATCGACCGGGTCATGATGACCATCACCGATATCTTCCTCGCCTTCCCGTCGCTGCTGCTCGCCATCGGCCTCGTGTCGGTGATGGGCACGGGCATGCTGCCGGTGGTGCTGGCGATCTCGCTGTCGGACGTGCCGCGTTTCATCCGGCTGCAGCGGTCTCTGGTCCTGACCTTGCGCTCACGCGCCTATATCGACGCGGCCCGCACCGTCAAAGCCTCACAGCTCTGGCTGATGAGCCGGCACATCGTCCCGAACACGATCGCGCCGCTGCTTGTTGCCGCCTCGATCGCGGCAGCCAATGCCATCCTGGTCGAGGCGGGCTTAAGCTTTCTCGGCCTCGGCATCATGCCTCCCGCTCCGTCGCTCGGCAATCTGATCCGCGATGGGCAGACCTATCTCGAACAGGCCTGGTGGATCTCCACCCTGCCCGGAACGGTGATCCTCCTGATCGCCATCAGCCTGCATTTCCTGTCGGACGGCATCCGTCAGGTCCTTGACCCGCGTTCGCGCAAGTAACCGTTCCCTTCAACCCGGATCAACGCCGATGAACGAACTTCGCCCCATTCGGAACACCCTGCTCGACGTGCGCGATCTGCACACGCATTTCCTGACCGATACCGGTACCGTCAAGGCGGTGAACGGCGTGTCGTTCGAGATCAATCGTGGCGAGCGCGTCGCGATCGTCGGCGAATCCGGCTCCGGCAAGAGCGCCATGGCCATGTCGCTGCTGCGCCTTCTGGCCTATCCGGGCAAGATCGTCTCCGGCGAGATCAATCTCGAAGGGCGCGACCTCAACCGGATGAGCGAGCGGCAGCTCAACGGAATCCGCGGTCGCGAAGTGGGCACGATCTTCCAGGACCCGATGTCGTCGCTGGACCCGGTGATGAAGATATCCCACCAGATGATCCCGCCGATCATGCGTCATCTCGGCATCCCGGAGGATCACGCCCGCGCCCAGGCGATCGGCTGGCTGGACCGCGTCGGCATTCCCGACGCGGTGCGCCGCATCGAGGCCTATCCGTTCGAGATGTCGGGCGGCATGCGGCAGCGCGTGATGATCGCCATGGCGCTTTCCTGCAAGCCGCGGCTGGTCATCGCCGACGAGCCGACCACCGCGCTCGACGTGACGATCCAGGCGCAGATCGTCGAACTGCTCAAGGAGCTGACCGCCGAGACCGGCGCCGCGATGATCTTCATCACCCACGACCTCGGCCTCGTGGCACGCTTCGCCCACAAGGTCGGGGTGATGTATGCGGGCAAGCTGGTCGAATTCGGCCCGGTGAGGGACATCTTCGCCAATCCGCGCCACCCCTATACGCAAAGCCTGCTCGATACGATCCCGCCGGTCGACCAGCCCGAGCGGCGGCGCCTGGCACAGATTCCGGGCTTCCCGCCGGACATGAAGCTGGCGATCGTCGGATGCGCCTTCAAGGAACGCTGCGCCGGCGCCCACCGGCAGTGTTTCGAGGCCGCTCCCGAACCGACGCCACGCGGCCCCGGCCATGCAGCCGCCTGCTGGTTGCCGGAAGGTCTAGGCTCAGGACGGCAGGTGGAGCGGGCGCTGATCCCGCCGATAGAGCCCGCCGGCGAAGCGGGCGAGGATCGCGTCGTCGTGGAGATCAACGACCTGCACAAGCATTTCACCGGGCGCAGCACGCTGCCCTGGCGCAAGCCCTCGGCCGTGCGGGCCGTCAACGGCATTTCGCTGCGCATCCGCAAGGGCGAGACACTCGGCATCGTCGGTGAATCCGGCTGCGGCAAAAGCACCGTCGCACGCCTTCTGCTAGGCCTCGATCCGGCAACATCCGGCGACATCTTCATCGACGGCATGGCGCAAATGGTATTCCAGGACCCGTCCTCCTCGTTCAATCCCAAGATGACGCTTTCCAACATCATCCAGGAACCGCTGGTCGTCACCGGCTGGGGCACTCGCACCGAGCGCGAAGCGCGCGTGCGGGAATTGCTGGGACAGGTAGGGCTCGACGAAAGCTATATGCACCGCTATCCGAGCCAGCTTTCGGGCGGCCAGCGCCAGCGCGTGGCGATCGCCCGTGCCCTGGCACTGAAGCCCTCGGTCGTGGTGGCGGACGAGCCTACTTCGGCGCTGGACGTCTCGGTGCGCGCCCAGATCATCAACCTGCTGGTCGACCTCAAGCAGCAGCTTCGGGTGAGCTTCGTCTTTATCTCGCACGACCTGCTGACAGTCAGCTATATCTCCGACAAGATCGCGGTCATGTATCTCGGTGAGGTGGTGGAATACGGTCCCGCCGACGAAGTGTTCCGCAATCCCGCCCACCCTTATACGCAGGCGCTGATCTCGGCCGTGCCGATCCCCGATCCGGTTGCCGAGGAGGCCCGGACGGCAAAGCCGCTTTCGGGCGAATTACCAAGCCCGCTGAACCTGCCCGCCGGCTGTTCCTTCGCCTCACGTTGTCCGAAGGCGACCGACTATTGCCGCAGCCACAAGATGGTTCTGAAGCCTTATTCCAAAACCCGCGAGACGGCGTGCCATTATGCAAGCTGATACATTCCGGCGCTTCGGTATCTTCGGCGGAGGATTGTTCTTCGCGATCACCGGCATGGCGGCGCCGTTCTTCACACTCTATGCCGCGGAAATGGGGGCCTCGACACTGGAGATTGGCCTGATCGTCACCTCGCGCGCCCTGCTGCCGATCATCATCGCGATGCCCACGGGACAATTGATCGACAGCATCGGCCCGATGAAGATGCTGCAATACGGCGCGGTATTTCTGCTGATCTCGCTCTTGAACACCGTCTTTGCGGTCAGTGTGCCGATGCTGGCGATCTCCCAGCTTTTCATGGGCGCCTGCATCATCATCATGGCAACCGCCCTTCAGGTTCTCGTGTCGACCGGCGACCGCGACACCCGCAACAAGGCGATCACCACCTATTCCATGTGGATGTCGGGCGGCGGCATGCTGGGACCGCTGATCGGCGGCCTGATCGCCTCGCAGTTCGATGTCCCCGCCGAAGGCTACCGTTTCACCTTCGTGGCTGCGGCCGTATCGACCGCCCTGTTCATGCTGGCGCTCGCCTGGCTCAGCCGGCGTTATCCGCACCCGGTTCCCGGTGAAGGCGAGGTCCGCTCGATCCTGTCGCTGAAGGGCGTGACCGCCAGCTACCGGCAAGGGATCGATCTGACCGCCCACAGGCCGGTGCAATTCGGGCTCGTCGGCACCTTCATCATCATGTACATCCAGGCGCTCTACAGCGGCTTCCTGCCAGTCTATCTCGACCAGTTCGGTTATTCCGCCTTCCATATCGCAGCGCTCCTGTCGTGGCAGGGCCTGGCCGGGATGCTCAGCCGCTTCGTCATCAAGGGGCTGATGCGGCGCTTCTCACTGGAACGCATTCTCAACGCCGCCGGGCTCGTCGCCGCCTTCTGCGTGGTGCTGACGCCGATCGCAGCTCCCAATGCGGTGCTCACCTACGTGCTGATGTTCATCCTGGGCGCCGCCGCGGGCGTCAACCTACCGGTCAGCATGATGATCATGGTCGATGCGGTCGGCGAGAGCCAGCACGGCAAGCTTATGGGTCTCAGGCTGCTGGTCAACCGCTTCTCCCAGACGATCAGCCCGGCGCTGTTCGGCATCCTCGGCAGTTTCGTCGGGCTGACCACCGCCTTTCTCGCCGGCGGCGCGGTGCTGGTCGCCACCATGTTCGGCTTCTCGGCCTATGCCAGCCACATGCTGCGGATCGGCGCCGCCAATTCCAATCATCCCCATCGACACCTAACCCAACAGGAGGACTGACATGACCGAACGCATCTGGGACAAATTTCTGACCGAACGCGACAAGGCGGTTTTTGCCGCCGGCGGCTTCGGCGCGCTTTCGGAATGGGGCAAGCGCCCGGCGCTGATCATCATCGACGTGAACTATGCCTTCTGCGACGAAGAGCCCAAGCCGATCCTCGAAAGCATCAAGAAATGGCGGACGTCCTGCGGAGAGGACGCCTGGGAGGCCATTCCCGTTCTGCAGAAGCTAATCCAGATCTGCCGCGGCAAGGGCATTCCGGTGATCTACACGACCGGCATCCGCCGCGCCGACAATTGGGACTCCGGCTCGTGGAGCTGGAAATCCAAGGCACGCGGCGACACACCTGGCCCAGCTCCCGTCAGCGATCGCGACGGCAACGACATCGTCGACGATATCGCGCCAGGCCCGCGCGATATCGTCGTGCACAAGCAGAAGCCCTCGGGCTTTGCGGGAACGCCGCTGCAATCCTACCTGCAGCTCCTCGGCTGCGACAGCCTGATCGTCACCGGCACCACCACCTCGGGCTGTGTGCGCGCCACCGTGCTCGACGCCTTCTCGCAGAACTTCCGCCTCACCGTGGTCGAAGACGGCTGCTTCGATCGCAGCCAGGCGAGCCATGCGATCAACCTCTGCGACATGCATGCCAAATACGCCAATGTACGGCCGAGCGAAGAAGTGATCGATTACCTGAACACGCTGAGCCAAGGCATGTTCGACCTTCCCTCGGGCAAGGGCATGACGACCCGAGTCGCCGCCGAATGATGCAAAGGCTCCACCCTCACCGGGCGGAGCCTTTGCGCAAAAACCTTTCGCCGTTCACGGAAACCGCTGAACGACTTCCACTTTTGTTTTGTCGCGCTTCCGCACCGGAAAGGCGGTGGCCGCCATACCGAAAACGTCCCAGGAGAAAACCATGTTCCCCGACCACTTTGAAGCCCATGCCTGGGCCGATGTCGTGCCCGCCGATCTCGTGAAGCTCTACACCCCCTATCAGCGGGAGACCTATATCGGTCCGCGCCCGGCACTGATCCTGATCGATCTCTACAACTTGGCCTATCGCGGTGGCCCGGTACCACCGGTGAGCCTGATCGACCAGTACCCGAGCAGCTGCGGGGTCTATGCCCATAACGCGATCAAACCGACCAAGCGGCTGATCGCCGCCTCACGGGCTGCGGGTATCCCGATCATCTACTGCACGTCCGACCAACGCCCCTTCGCCGCGCCCCAGGGCGTCGGCGCGACCCGGCGCAAGAAGGCGTCCTCCGTGCAGCGTCTCCCTGATGATTTCGAAATCTGGGCCGATTTCACGCCGCAGGATGGCGACATCGTCATCCGCAAGCAACGCGCCAGCATCTTTCAAGGCACGCCGTTGATCTCGCATCTGAACCTTCTCGGCGTGCAGAGCCTGATCGTCTGCGGCGAAAGCACCAGCGGCTGCGTGCGTTCCAGCTGCGTCGACGGCTATTCCAGCGGCTTGCATGTCAGTCTCGTCGAGGAATGCACGTTCGACCGGCACGAACTCGTCCACAAGATGAACCTCTTCGACCTTCATCACAAATACGCCGACGTAATGCATGTCGACGAGGTGATTGCTCATCTGGACAATATGGGTACGAGGAAGGTGGCGGCCGAATAGGCCCCACCATTTCCTTGCCAGGCGTCCCGATTTCATCGCCGCGCCATCCGGGACGTGCGAAAGACCCTGTAGTTCCTTGATCTGCATATTCTTTCTCCGAATCGATTCTCGATCGAGAGAATTACCTGCCGACATTCTCTTCTGGCTCGAAGCTTCATGACGACTCCGGAATCCACGATAAGCGCTCCCGCTCCCCAATCGCCCGACATCAGACGCGGCACATTCGCGGCCCTCGGACATCGCAACTACCGCCTGTTCTGGTACGGCAACTCGATTTCCTTCGTGGGCGACTGGCTGGATCAGGTGGCCCTGAACTGGCTGGTGATTTCCACCACGAACGATCCGGTCATGCTCGGGCTGGTCAATCTCAGCCGGGGCCTGCCGATCATGGTGTTCGCCATGTTCGGAGGCGTGGTTGCGGACCGGATCGACCGGCGCACCATGCTGATCTGTACGCAGGCCCTGGCCATGCTGGTGGCGATCGGGCTCGCCTGTGTCGTGGCGTTTTTCAACGCCTCCATCTGGCTGATCCTCGCACTGGCGGTCTGCCGCGGCACCATCGTCTCCTTCAACCTGCCGGCACGGCATTCGCTCGTCTATCACCTCGTACCGCACGAAGCGATGGCGAGTGCGGTATCCCTCAACTCCATGACGCTGAACTTGGCCAAGATCATCGGGCCGCTGGCCTCGGCGGCAATCATCTCGGCCTTCGGGATCACCGCCTGCTTCGTGGCCAATGCCTTGAGCTTCACGGTGGTCATGGCCATGCTGCTGATGCTGGACCTGCCGCCGCACAAGGTGAAGCACAAGGAAGAAACCTTCCTGGCGAGCCTGATCAGCGGCTTTGCCTACATGGGACGCGAACCCGTCCTGCTGATGCTGGTCATGGTCGCGCTGGTGCCGACCTTTTTCTGTCAACCCTACATCCAGTTCCTGGCGGTTTTCGCAGCGCAGGTCTTTCACACCGGCCCCAGCGGATTGGGCATCATGACAGCGCTGGCGGCGGTCGGATCGATCTGCGGCGGCCTGCTGGCAAGCCGTATCCAGCGCGATGCCAGACGAGGTTCGACCATGCTGATATTCATGGCGGGTTTCGGGCTGTCGCTGATCCTCTTTACCGCCGCACCGAACATGTACTGGGCGATTCCGGTGCTTTTCACGGCAGGCGCCATGCATATCGCCTACAATTCGTCGAACAACACGATATTGCAGCTGACCGTCGATGATGCCTATCGCGGGCGGGTGCTATCATCGCTGTTCATGACACGGGGCCTGACGCCGATGGGCACGGCCACGATGGCGCTCCTGTCATCGGTGGCAGGACCGCGACTGGCCATGGGATCGATGGCCCTCGCGGTCGTGCTCTTCGCCGTCCTGTTATGGACGCGCATGCCGAGGCTGCGCGAACTGAGAGTATAAGCGCCCATCTTTCAAAGTTTTGCTTTATTCCCGACAATTGGATGATCTCCGATCGTCGTCACTCTGCCCGGAATTGCTTGCGCGCTACCTCCAGTCGGAAGCCACGGCTATTTGTTGGCAATCGGCTACCGATGAGCGTTTTGTGCAGTAAAGCCCTTCAACGCGATGGAAAACATCTTCTCCAGCATCGCGATCCCCTTGGCTTCATCGGGCGTGGTCTCATTCAGGAAATGCCGAATCTCCATCAAATAGAGAGAATTGATCATCCGAGAGCAATCGGATATCGGCGTCGCATTATCCAGCACCCCCGCCCGCACGCACTCGTCGAGAATTTCCGCGACTGCGTCCTGAACCGTTTGTCGTCTCAGTCTGCTTCGAAGCGTTTCAGGCCCGACCGCTTCGCGGTCCGTAATCGTAATCGCGCTTTCTCGTACGAACTGTCTTCCCAATTCAACCCAATCAGCCAGAAGCTGGTATCGTGGACGATAAAAGGCGGCCAGCCGGACAGCCACCGTCGCCCCAGACATTTGCGACGCCGCCCGACGCCCGGTTTCAAGCGCCACGTCCAGAGCTTCGTTCATCACCAAGAACAGCAATTCGGCCTTGTCCGGGACATGCCGGAACAGGGTGCTTTGGGCCAGTTCGGCGACCTCGGCTATTTCGCGCGTCGTGGCGGCATTATAGCCACGCCGCGCAAATACCTCCGCTGCCGCGTCACGAAGCCGCTTGCGCGTTTGCAAACGATTGAGTTCGCGAAGTCCCAGCTCCCCGCTGGCCGTCGGAGCTTTTTCCAAGCGTCGGTTACCCCTTTTGTTTCTTGCTCTTGATCTATCAAGGGGGATACGTCCGGGCAAGCTGTCGCGGCGGCGTTTGATTCCTGTCAATGGCCTGCTCAGGGCCGTGACAACGCTGCCTGCTTCAGTTCTCGTACTTTCCGGGCATAGGGCACGGGGGCGATTTTCGCTCGCAGCTGCATTTGCGCATGCCGTTCTACGCCGGGCTTCCTGGAGCCCCCATTGGGTTCACCCCACGTCAGAAGGACCTCCTCGCCAATTTCGGCTGCGCCATAGTCGATCATTGCCAGCGACAACAGGCTGTTTTCATTGGCCGAATAGCCGGCAAATGTCGATACGCCGATAAATTCGCCCGACTTGTTGCGGACCTCGTCCGTCTGCTGGAAAGCGTAGGAAGCAACGGGTAAACGGATGGACTTGTAGGGCAAACCCGGCTCGACGAGAGATTTGAAGATCGTGGCGACGTCATCGCCGTTCCAGACGAGGGTGACCTTGGTGCGGTGATCTTCCCTCTTTTCGGCCTCCAGGGCTTCGCGACCGATGAAGTCATGGTCGAACTTCAAGATATGATCGTAACCGAGGTCCCATGGCGACCGGTAGTAATCCTCGATATTGCTGGAGTAGAAGCTTCCGCCGATCTGCGTCTGAGCTTCCCAGCCCGTTGCCGGCAGCCAGTCGCGGAAAGCCCGCATCTCTTCGCCGGTATAGATTGCGGGGACGGGATAGGCGATCCAGCCGCTTTCGCTGGGAGAACTGAAATACGCAAGCGAGCCTGCCGCAATCAAACCGTACCTGCTTCCCGCGTCCAGGATCGCAGCCCGGACCTTAGGGCCATCCCCAAAACGTCCGGAAAGCTCCACCCCCTTATGCCCTGCCATGCCGTGGCGCAGCGCAAGCACATCGCAACCCGCAATTCGGACGCGAGCGGTATTGAAGAAAGGGATGTCAGGCGCCTCTCCTTCCACGACCTCGCGGAAAACGTTTTCGGCATCAGGGCCGTCCATGCCGAACCGGAATTTTCTTCGCCCCTTCGGGTTCATTGACGTGGGTAGGTCCCGCTCAATGGAGACATCGTAGCCGCCGGCCAGTGCATTATACTCGACCCAATTCTGAAACTGCATGCCACTGACAAGCTCGAAGCTGCCTTCCTCGAGATAGTAAAGCACGCATTCGCCGACGACCCTTCCGTCCGGACCGCACCCAACGAACTGCTTGGCCTTTCCGGGGGCGAAATTCCTGAAACTGTTGATGCCCAGATAATTCAACAATCGAAAGGCATCTGGCCCCTTCAGGAACATCTCGGGCATATGGTGGGACTGATCGAAGAGGACCGCCGCCTGCCTCCAGGCTCGCTGCTCATCCTGCCAATTGCTCACCTCCGGCGGAACGGGATTGTGAACGGCCCGGCCTCGGCTGTGGGGGGAAACAGTCTCATTGTAGAAATATTCAACGAGATTCGGATGCGCGTCGATCAAATCCTGGAGCGATCGCGGCGTTTTTGCCATGTCCATGAATGTCTGGTCCTGAAGAAAGAGAAGCCGACCCGGTGCTCTATGCATTTACAAAACCGGCCGATGACCGACCGGGTCGGCGATGCCGGGCGAGTTAATTTTTCGGAATCTGCGCAAGCTCGACGAGCGCTTTCTGCACCCCGATTTCCGACGTGAGACGATCTTGCACCTCCTCCGGCGTTCCATTGTACGGATCCATGCCCGAATCCGCCAAGAACTTCACTGTCTCGGGCATCTCAACCACTTGCCTGAAGAGCTCGTTCAGTTTGTTGACGATCGGTTCGGGCGTGTCTGCAGCGACAAAGGCGGCCCACCAGTTATCCAGATTGATGTCGAGCCCGGCCTCCTTCATCGTCGGCAGATCGGGGGCCGACTTCATGCGCGTCCCGTTGGCGATGCCAACCACCTTGATCCTTCCAGAGCGGACGTTGGCAAGAGCCGTAACCGGATCAAATATTCCGAAGTCGATAATGCCGCTGTCCATGTCGTTGAGGGCATCGCCGGCGCTTTTGTAGCTGATCTCCGTGGGATCTATCTTGGCTTCCTTCAGGTAGACCGCTCCGACGATTTTTCCCGATGCCGAATTCGTGGAAAAGCTCGCATCGGTCCCTTTCTCCTTGAGATAGGCCGTCAAATCCTTCATGTCCTTGAACGGGGAATCGACCTTGACGCCCACCATCATCGAAAGCTGGCTGACAAACGCGACACCCCGCAGGTCCTTTGACGGATCAATCGGCGGCTTGAGGAACATCGACATATTGGCGGCCGTCGTCGTCCCCGAATGAATGTAGACGGTATAGCCGTCAGGCTTGGACCGTGCCGTATATTCGGCAGCGATATTCCCGCTGGCTCCCGGCTTGTTTTCCACGACCACAGTCTGGCCGGTCAGGCGCTGAATCTTGTTTCCAAAGTACCGAACCATGACGTCTGCCCCACTCCCGGCTGGAAAAGCGCACACAAAGGTGATCAGCTGAGTCGGGTACGCCTCTTCAGCATCGGCAGCATAGGGCGTCATTAACAAGAAGGCGGATACAGCCGAGATCAACAACGATCGGCGGCCGAATTTGGATTCGTTCATATTCTCCTCCTCGAACGAAAGTTGCATGCAGATAGCAACTGCAGCTGAAACCCACAGAATTCCTCAGTCTCCGTGTATACAATTTGTAGAGACGAGAGCAGACCTCCCTCAGCCATTTTTGACAGTTCAGGGGTCTCGCCCGTCTATCTGATGGCTATCGCGGAACAGAAAGGCCATGGTTATTCCGTACCGAAATTCTGGCAAACAACCAGTATTCCTTCCAACCAGACCCGACGGGAAATCTATATCCCGGATTTCAAAAAATACAAGAGCGCGCTCCCACTTTTTGCTCTGACCTCTCTCTTGAATTGGAAATGTATACAATGTCAAGGACATGCCTCGGGCTGCTGTCGCCCTCCATCAGCACGATCGTAGCGTCGGGACGGACTGTTGCGACATCGATCGCAAGTTCATCGCTACGCCAATCGCAGGCAGGTTCGCAGACCTCCCGCACTGCAATTGCAGCAGGTCTTCCGCGTTGCTACCAACCGCCGAATGCGCCGTAATCATAGCGGAGGCATCACCATCAATCTGCCGTGGCGGTCTCTGGTACCGGCGACACTTGGTTTGGTGTTCAAGTAACCAAGAAGAGGAGCACCAACATACAAGCGATCGCCGTTCGAAACACGGCGATCCCCGGGGCATCCTCTCTGATGAGAGAAACGCCGTTGTCCTTCAACAGCGCAAGCGCCTTTGCTTCCGACAATACACTATCGAAAGGGAATTCCCGTTCTGCGCCGTCTATGATCAGGATAACCGATCGGCCCTCGCTCCAAAGCGCGGTCTTCGCCTTCTGCACCGCAGTTTCAAAGGTCATTCCTGATGCTTCGAAAGGGCTGACCACCTGAATGCTCCTCTTGGGAAGGCTCCCCTGGGTGTCGTTCATCAATGCTCGCCTGTTTCACCGGCTCACAGCGATGTTCTCCATACGCTATGGTTCCCGGGAGACCCGCGCACCTACCAATTGACCGCGATGTATTTGGCCTCGCAGAATTCCAATATTCCGTGATGCGCGCCCTCACGGCCGAGACCGCTCTGCTTGACGCCTCCGAAGGGGGCCGCGGGATCCGATGCCAAGCCTCGGTTCAAGCCCACCATGCCGCTCTCCAGCCGTTCGGAGACCCGGAAGCCACGAGAGAGATCGCGGGTATAGACATAGGAGATCAGGCCGTATTCCGTGTCGTTGGCTGCAGCGATGACCTCGTCCTCGGTTTCGAAGGTGGTGATCGCCGCGATCGGCCCGAAGATTTCCTCGCTGGTGATGGTCGAACCCTTGGCAATGTTGCTGATGACGGTCGGCGGAAAATAGAATCCCTCCCTCTCCAGGGGCTGGCCGCCGGTCAACACCTTGGCGCCGCGGCCGGTAGCGTCGGCGACGAGGCCGACAATGCGATCGACGGCGCTCCGGTTGATCAGCGGCCCGCACTGGGTCGCCCTGTCATATCCCGGGCCGACCTTCATGGCACCCATCCGCTCGGCGAGCGTGCCGGAGAAAGCGTCGGCTATGCCTTTCTGCACATAGAACCGGTTGGCCGCCGTGCAGGCCTCTCCACCGTTGCGCATCTTGGCAACCATGGCGCCTTCGATCGCAGCGTCGAGATCGGCATCGTCGAAAACGATGAATGGCGCATTGCCGCCAAGCTCCATAGAGCAGGAAATGACGGTGTCGGCGGCTTCATGCAGCAGCTTGCGGCCGACCTCCGTAGAACCTGTGAAGGACAGTTTTCGCACACGCGGATCATGCAGCATGGCGCTGACCGTGGCACCCGACCGCCCGGTGGTGATGACATTGACGACGCCATCGGGGACGCCGGCTTCGGCATAAAGGGCGGCGAGCGCATAGGCCGTCAGCGGCGTTTCGGTGGCGGGCTTCAGCACGCAGGTGCAGCCGGCGGCGAGCGCCGGGCCGATCTTGCGGGTCGCCATGGCGGCGGGGAAGTTCCACGGCGTCACCAGAACCGCGACGCCGATGGGCTGATGCTGGACGACGATCCTGTTGGCCCCCGAAGGTGCCGTGTAGAGTTCGCCGTTGAGCCGCACGGCCTCTTCCGAAAACCAGCGGAAGAACTCGGCCGCATAGGCGACCTCGCCGTGGGCGTCGCCGAGAGCCTTGCCGTTTTCGAGGCTGATCAACTCGGCAAGCATATCCTTGCGCTCGATCATCAGTTCGAAGCAGCGCCGGAGGATTTCCGAGCGCCTGCGAGGTGCCGTCGCCGCCCAGCCCGGACCCGCGGCATAGGCGGATGCCACGGCTTCCATCGCATCCTCGATGCCCGCATCCGCAACCGCGGCGATAGAGGCACCGGTGGAGGGATCGAGCACGTCGATACGCTTGCCGGTCGAGCCCTCGACCCATTTTCCGCCGATGAAAAGATCGGTCGGCACCGAGCCGATATCGAAGCTGAGTGCGGAGGTGACTTTCTGCATGACGGTCATCTTAGCTGGCCTTTCGTTCGGTTGCGTCAGCGCGCAGGCTCGCCCGGTCGCCGGCAAAGGCGGCTTCCACCAAGATCGCCATGGTGTCGAGCTCGATCGGGCGCGGATTGTTCTTGATGAGGCGGGCGCTGCCCATCGCCTGCTCCGCTACCTGCGGCAATTGCGACGGGACGATACCGAGATCGGCGATCGTCTTCGGGATGCCGATCGACGCCAAGAGCTGCTCTACCGCGTCGATCGTAGCGCCGGCCTGTTCTGAAACCGTCTTGCCAGCGGGATCGAGGCCCATCGCCCTGCCGATCTCGGCGAGTTCCGGCTCGCAATACGCCCGGTTGAACTCCATGACATAGGGCATCATCACGGCGACGCCGGCGCCGTGCGGCGTATGCGTCATTGCGCCGATTGGATATTGCACCGCATGGGCAGCGGCGGTTCCGGCGGTCCCGAAGGCGAGGCCGGCGGCGGCGGCCCCAAGCATCAGCCGTTCGCGGGCCTCCGTGTCGCTGCCATTGTCATAGGCACGCTTCAGGCTGGAAGCGATAAGTGAGATCGCCATGAGCGCATAATTGTCGCTGAGCGCATTCTTGCCTAGGAAGACGTGTTCATGGGCGATCGTGCCGGCGGGCTGCCGGCGTAGCGTCGTAAAGGCCTCGATCGCATGGGTGAGCGCATCGGCGCCGGAGACCGCCGTCAGTCCCGGAGGGCAGGACCAAGTGAGTTCCGGATCGCAGATCGCCGTATGGCTGATGATATGCGGGCTTGCAATGCCCACCTTCACCGCCCGGTCGGGATCCGTGACCACCGCAACCGGAGTGACTTCCGAACCGGTGCCGGAGGTGGTCGGCATCGAGATGAGCGGCAGGACAGGCCCGGGAATCTTGAATTCTCCGTAATAGTCCGAAGCCTTGCCGCCATGCGTCAGGAGAAGGGCGGCAATTTTCGCGGCGTCGAGGCAGCTACCGCCGCCGATGCCGATGACGAGGTCCGCGCCGATCGCCTTGCCTGCCTCGACAGCCTTGGCGATACATTCGACCGGCAATTCGGCGATCACGCCGTCGAAGACTTTCGTGTCGAGCCCGGCCTGCTTCAGGAAATCCACCAGGCGGATGAATTCCCTGTCAGCGCCGAGGCGCTCGTCGGTGACGACAAGGGCGCGGCGGCCGAGTGCGGCGGCATAACCGGGCAGGGCCTGCCGCTGCCCGGCGCCGAAGACGAGATTGCGCGGCGTGCGCAGGGTTCCAAACAGTGACAAATCCGTTCCTCCTGAATCAAAATCATGAATCAAGGCCATGAATCAAAGCCACCGGGCGGCAGCTTCGTCGCCGGCCAGAATCCGAAGCCTTTCCCAGACCTCGTCGGCAATCGGCACCCCATCCCGCAGGCGCTGTTCGCGGCAGGCCCGGCCCCTTTCTCCGGGAACCAGGACCCCGAGAAAGCCGTCGGCCGGTCTCATCGCCCGGATTTCGGCGAGATAGGCCTGCAGGTCGCGGTGGGGTCCCTTGATAGCGATGAAGACATCGCCCTTGTTGCAGATCTCCGTATCGTCGAGCGTGCCATGGACATCGCGTCCGAGGGCCGCTCCGGCGAGGCTTCCGACCAGAAGTTCGAAGGCCAGCCCGAGCGCGTAACCTTTGGCCCCGCCAAAAGGCGCGATCGCCCCCGTTTTCGCCGCTTCCGCGTCGGTGGTCGGATTGCCCTCCGCATCGAGCGCCCAATGAACCGGAATGGGTGCCTTGCGGTTGGCGTGGCCGTGAATTTCGCCCATGGACACAACGCTGGTCGCGGTATCCATCATGAAAGGCTCGCCGCCGGTCGGGATGCCGATGGCGACCGGATTGGTCCCGATCATGGCCCGGCGGGCTCCCCATGGATGGACGAGAGCTTCGCTCGTCGAAAGCGCAATGATCGTGAAGCCCTGGGCGGCGACACGCTCCGCATACCAACCCAGCATGCCGATATGGTTGGAGTTGGCAATTGCCGCGACGGCGATCCCGGCCTCCTTCGCCCGGACCATGAGCGTATCGAGCGCAGCGTTGGCAACGACAGGACCGAGCCCCCTCTCCCCATCAACGGCCAGAAATGCGCGGCTGCGCCAATCCTGCCTGCCCCGCGCGGCAGGTTCGGTCACACCGTTTGCGATCCTCCGGACGATGCGCTCCAGCCGCAGCAATCCATGGGAAGGCACGTCGCGCAATTCCGCTTCCAGCAGAAGATCGACCTGCGTTGCGGCATGCTCCGCCGGCACGCCGACGCGCAGCAGCGCTCGGCTCGAAAGATCCTTCAGGACAGAAGCATCAACAAGTACCATTGATGGAATCCAATCCAAGGCTATCCGGCGGCAAATCCGATCAGGTGACGCCGCCATCGGCGATAATCGTGCGTCCGGTGATCCAGCCGGCCTCCGGCGAGGCGAGAAAGGTCACGATGCCGGAAATGTCGTCGGGCTGGCCGATGCGGGCGAGCGGGGTCACCGCCAATATCTGATCCCCTCGTTCGGCGAGAATCCTGGTGGTCATATCGGTCTCGATCACGCCGGGCGCGACCGCATTGACCGTGATGCCCTTCGGTCCGAGCTCCTTGGCAAAGGCATGGGTCAGCGTGACGACTGCGGCTTTCGAGGCGGAATAGACGGAACTCGTGGGGATAGGCCTGTAGGCCAGCGCCGAGGCGACGTTGACGATGCGGCCGCCGGGAGATGCCAGATACGGCAGCACTGCCTCGGTCATCAGCACCGTGCCCATCACGTTCGTTTCCAGGATGTTCCGGATGAAGGGGGCATCCATCTTTCCGAGCGGTCGATAGGGGCCGATAGCCGCGCAATTGACCAGCACGTCGATACCGCCGAAACGATCCACCGCAGCCGCCGCCAGGGTTTTGATGTCGTCCGGATTGGCAACATCCGCCTGCACGGCGATGCAGGTGTCGCCGCCCGCCAGTTCGTTCGTCAGCCTCTTCGCCGCCTCGTGATCCGACCTGTAGCCGATGACGACCCGGCTGCCGAGAGCCGCAAACCGACGCGAGATGGCGGCGCCGATCCCGCGCGATCCTCCCGTGACAAGGACGACCTTGTCTTCCAGCCCCCCGGCCGCACTCATCTGCCCGCTCCCAAGCCCTCGGGCATCGGATAGTCGTCGGCATTCAGCACCCAGCCCTGCTTCTCGGAAAAGTCCATGCGGGGCGGAGAGAAGATGTCGACGAGCTGGTTCACGCCCGCATCCATGCCGCGCGAAGTATGGATGGCGGGGGGCGGGATGACGGTGACGGACGGCGAGCCGCACAATTCATGATCGTCGGCCCGCCAGGCGTTCAGGTTCGGCGTCCAGGGCCAGCGGATGTGATGCGTATAGGAGCCTTCCAGCGCCAGCGAGCATTGCTCGAAGTCGTCATGGTAGTGCGGCGAGAGTTTATTGATGTCGCGCGGCCCGCTCTCCTTCGGCAGGACGTTCACCATGAACGTCGTGCAGCGCCAGATGCGGCCGAAGCGCCCCGGTTCGTCGGGAACGTCGAGAGAATAGACCCGCACCTTGTGTCCGCCGGTTGGTTCCGGCCAGGGCTGGAAAGACGGAATGTTGGGATGGCGCTCCGCATAGGCTGCGGCATTCGCGCAGGCCCCGGCCAGATCCTCGGAGCGGGTGGTGAACATGCGGATCAGTCGGCCGCCCTCAGGTAGGGAGACCGTGCTGCCGTCCGGCGGCACGAAGGCGATCGAATAACCGGGCACGGTTTCCTTTTTCCCTTGCCAGGTGATCGTTGCCGATGATTTTGCGTCGGGCAGCAGCACGACATATTCGTCGACCTGCGCCTTTCTGGAAAAGACCGCGCCGGGATTGGCTTCGGTGTGAGCGATGATGAAATTCTGTCCGCGCCCCAGCCAGGTCTTGCCGTTGGCGTCGTTTTCCTGGGGCTCCATCTCGTAGAACCTCAGATATTCGGCGGCGGCGAATTCCGTGGCAGCCGGGCCAGACCTGGCGGTCGCGAGGGATGTGCGGGGATCACTACTGTTGTACATTGGATATTCCTCTCAACACTGGTCGGGCGGAGGGCGCGGGAAAGCGCATATCCGCCTTTAATGCGTCTTGGCGTTAGGGCCGAAGCCGGCAAACAGCCCATTGGGGAAAAGCAGCAAGATGAGCAGCAGGAAGCTCAGCGCCGCGACATTCTTGAAACCCGCGCCCAGCCAGACGATCGCGAGCGCCTGCAGGACACCCAGCAACAGCCCTCCGGCAAGCGCTCCGCCTGCCCGCCCGAACCCGCCGATGATCGCGGCGATGAAGCCGTTGACGCCGAACGGGGTTCCGACATTGTAGGCGGTGTACTGCGTCGGGGTGACCAGGATGCCGGCGATCGCTCCGAGTGCTGCGCTGAGGGCGAATGCGACGAGCATCATGCGCGCGACGGGGATGCCGAGAAGCTGGGCCGCTTCCCTGTTCTGCGAGCAGGCCCGCAAAGCCCGTCCCGTGCGCGTGCGGGTAAAGAACAGCCACAGAAGCAGGACGAGAAGCGCTCCGCAGCCGAGGATCCAGAAAAGCTGGTAGCCGATCGCCACGTCGCCGATCTTGAGCGGCCCGCCCGCCGTGAATTCCGGCAGGGTACGCGGCCGGTCGCCGAAGGTGAGCAGCGTGATCCGTTCGATCATGATCTGCGCTGCAAGCGTCGCCAGGATAATCGCGAAGAGCGTCGCGCCGCGATGCATCATGGGCCGCACGATCACCAGTTCCATCACCATGCCGGAAACCGCCACCAGCGGGATGGTGAGCGCGATCGCCACCACGATCGGTAGTCCGAGCTGGACGAGAAGCGCCTGGCAGACCATTCCGCCCAGCATGACGAACACGCCCTGGGCGAAATTGACGATACCGCTGGCATTGTAGATGACGCAGAAACCGATTCCGACGAGACCGTAGATGAGGCCGACGCCGATGCCGTTGACGATGCTCTGCAGGAATTCGATTGTGCTAGGCATCGGCCATCTCCGTTCCCCCAAGATAAGCTGCGATGACGTCCGGATGAGCCTTGATCTCGTTCGGCGTCCCCTCGGCGATTTTCTTTCCGAAATCCAGCACGACGATGCGCTGCGCGATCTTCATGACGAGGCTCATGTCGTGCTCGATGAGGATAACCGTCGTGCCGCCGCGATGAATGCGGCTGATGACTTCGGCAAGCGCCTCCGTCTCCTGGGTGTTGAGCCCGGCGGCCGGCTCGTCCAGAAGAAGGAGCCGCGGCTTGGCGGCGAGCGCCCGGGCAACTTCGAGCAGCCGTTGGCGGCCATATGGCAGCTTGTCGGCCTGGACATCGGATTGACTCTCCAATCCGACAAAACGAAGCAGTTGCCGAGCCTCCTCGCAGACGCTCTTTTCCTGGCGGCGCATCCAATCCGGCCGCAACAGCGCCGAGAACACGCCGCCCCGTGTGACCCGGTGGCTGCCTATCTCGACATTTTCGGCGACGGTCAGATGTTTGAAGAGCTGCACGAGCTGATAGGTTCGGACCAGGCCGGCAGACGCAATGGAATGGGGCGGCGCACCCGTTATGTCTTTTCCATCGAAGTGGATCGAACCGGATGTCGGCGGGAAAAAGCCGGAGATGACGTTGAACAGGGTGGTCTTGCCGGCCCCGTTGGGACCGATCACCGCCAGCAGTTCGCCCTCTTCCACATCGAAGGATATGGACTGATTGGCGATCAGGCCACCGAAACGTTTCGTTTCCTCGCGAACGGAAAGGAGTGCCATGATTATGCGTCCTCCCGAGCTTGCCGATCAACTCGCTTGAACAGGACCGACAGTCCGGCCAGACCGCGCGGCGCGAAGATGAGGATGAAGATCAGGATGGCGGTATAGGCGATGTCCTGCATCTCTTTCAGGCCGCGCAGCGCCTCCGGCAGGATCGATACGATGATGGCACCGATCGTCGGCCCCCACATCGTCCCGATGCCGCCGAGATAGAGCATCGCGAAGCTCTGGATCACCATCGTCGTGCCGAAGACCTCGGGGCTGATGAAGCCTATGAAATGCGCGAAGAGCGATCCGGCGGCGGAGGCATAAAGTGCGGCGATGACGAAGGCGATGAGTTTGTAGCGGGCGATGTTCACGCCAAGGGCGAGCGCGGCCTGCTCGCTTCCGGCGATGGAAGCCAGAGCCCGCCCGAAGCGCGATTGCCGCAGCCGGCTGGCGACGGCGACGCCGAACAACGCCAGGACGACCAGCGCCACCAGTTGCTGCTTCACGGTGACGAGTTCATAACCCGCGATGCCCAGCGGCGGCACGCCCGAATACCCCATGTAGCCCTGGGTCAAATCCGTCCATTCGATGGTGATCTCGTAGACGATGAGACCGAGCGCGAAGGTCGCCATGGCAAGATAATGGCCGCGAAGCCGCAGTGTGGGATATCCGACGATGACCGCAGCCAGGCCGGAAAGCACCATCGTGGCCAGAAGCGCAGCCAGGGGTTCCCAGCCGTAGTCGGCACACAGGATCGCGCTTCCATAACCGCCGATGGCTGCAAATGCGCTCTGTCCGAACGAAGCCTGGCCGGTATAGCCCATGAAGAAATTGAGGCCGGTGCAGAATATCGCATAGATGAATGCGAAGCCGAGCACGGTCACGACATAGTCGCTCGACAGGAGCCCGAACCCGGCCAGAACCACCACCGCGACGACCGGCAGCATCGACTGCCAGCGCATCCCTGCGGGTTCAATGGAGATAGTAGCGTGCGAGGTCATGATACGATTTGATCTCGTCTGTCTTGAGTTCTGCGACGATCCTGCCGAGCGATATGACATAGACCCGCTGCGCCAGCTTCAACGCCAGGGGCGCCTTCTGCTCGACCAGGAGAATGCCGATGCCGCGGCGATTCAGTTCACTGAGCGTGCTGAGGATTTCGAATGCCACGCGGGGCGCGAGACCGAGCGACGGCTCGTCGAGCATGAGAAGCTGCGGTTTCGCCATCAGCGCACGGCCGATCGCCAGCATCTGCTGCTCGCCGCCGGAAAGCGAACCGGCAATCTGCTCCAGACGTTCACGCAGGCGCGGGAAAAGCTCGAAAACCGTGCTCATCTGCGCTTCTGCCTCAGCCGGATGCAGATAGGCGCCGATAACCAGATTTTCACGCACGCTCATTTGCGGAAACAGGCCTCTTCCCTCCTGCACCATGACGATACCGCGACGCGCCAGCTTATGGGTCGACAGGCCGCTGACATCCTCGCCCCGGAAGAAGACGGTTCCCCTGCTCGAGGTCAGATGCGTCAAGGCACGCATCAGCGTGGTCTTGCCGGCGCCGTTCGGCCCCAGGATCGTCACTACCTCGCCTTCGGAGACCTTCAGGCTGGTCGGCTTCAAGGCCTGCACATGCCCGTAGCTGGCGGAAATATCCCTCGCCTCAAGCAGAGGAACATCCGTCATCGCCGGAGAGACCGCGCTCATTCGGCGAGCACCAGTTCGCCATTGGCGAACTTGCCGACAAGGAACGGGTTCTCGGTGATGCCGACATGCTGCTTCTCCGAGAAATTGAACGTCGCATAGGCACCGACATAGGACGGAACCTTCTGGGTCGCATCGCGGAGCGCCTTGCCGTCGGTCGACTTGGCGATCTCGGCGGCCTTGGCCAGCACCATCATGGAATCCCAGGCGCGGGCGCTGTTGGTCGGGTCGCGGTCCGGATATCTCGGCACCCAGTATTTCAGGAAGGCGTCGACCGCGTCCTTGGTGGGACCGGGCTTCAGCGTCTTCGGCAGTTGCACCGCCGGCGCCACGAAGAAGAAGCGGTCTCCCAGCACCTCGCCCGCCTGATTGAAGATCGAGCCGTCGTCATTGCTGGAAAGCAGCAGCATCTTGTCGAGGCCGAGCTGCTTGATGTTCTTGGCGGCCGTCACCGTCGAACCACCCTGGCCGATCTTGACGACGGCGCCACCGCCGGCCGCATTGATCCTACCGAGCTGGACGGTCATGTCGGCGTCGTCCGGCTTGTAGGTTTCCTGCGCCACGACCTCGAGGCCGTAATCCTTGGCAAGCTGTTCGCCAAGGTTCTTCATCATCAGCGCATAGGGTGTCGGGTCGTAGAGCAGGCCGATCTTGCGAATATCGGTCTTTTCCTTGAGGTAGCGGTAGCGGGATTCGATCTCGAACTTCGGCGGCGCCAGGAAGCTGAAAGCCCATTCCTGCTCCGTATCGCGCTGCGGCAGGATCGAGCAGAGATACATGGGCAGCTTCGCCTGCATGACGAAGGATGCGGCCGCGAAATTGCCGGCGGAAACGCATCCGCTGTCGAACAGGCTGACCTGATCGCTGGAGATCATCTTGCGATAGCCGACGACCGCGTCCTGCGGCTGCGAATGATTGTCCTCGACGACGATCTCGATCTTCTTGCCAAGCAGGCCGCCCCTCTCGTTGAGCGCATCGGCGGCGACCGCGAGCCCGTCGCGCCAGGCGCGGTCGACAACTGCAGCATAGCCGGTCAGGCCCACTGACGATCCGATCTTGAAAGTCTCGTCCGCCCTGGCCTGGGCCGAAAGAGCAGCCACCGCCAGGGCAGCCGCCATCAGCACGCGTCGTTTATACATTCCTTCCTCCTCCCTGAAGAAACGAAATCGAAAACGCTATGTTCTTATCTATGAAACAATGTTTCGATAAGAAGGATAACAACCGGCTTGCCGTTGTCAAGGCCCCGATGACGCCCCAATCGGCCACCATCGAAACGGCGGGAATCAGAGTCCTTCGTAACCGAGCGCTCGCGAAACGCGCCGGGCCGCAGCCATGGTGCGCACCCGCTGGTCTTCGGAGGGCACGTCGGCAATGAACTGGATCATATCGACGATACCGACCGCACCGCAGACCGCCCCCGAGGAATCGAAGATCGGCGCAGCCAAGGTATTCAATCCGATAGCCGTCTGATTGGGAGCGGTCGCCCAGCCCTGGGTACGAATCTTCTCCAGCTCGGCAACCAGAACGGCCGGACTGATGATCGTGTGCGGCGTGAATATCTCGAATTTGCCGCGCAGCACGCGATCACGAAATTCCGCAGATGCAAAGGCCAATGCCGCCTTACCCTGGGCCGAGCTGCTGAATGTGAGCAGCGAACCGGCCCGCACCCCGATCTCGATCGGTGATCGCCCGGGGACCGTGGCCGTTACCCGCATGCCGTCCGGCGTGATTTGAGAGACGACGGCGGAATGGCCGAGCGCGTCCCGCAACTCCAGCAGCGGATCAGCAGCCACGTGAGCGAGATCGAGATTGTCGCTGACCGCGCGGCCCAGGGCGACCAGCCGAGGGCCGCTCTCATAGCGATCCGAATCCCTCGGCTGAACGATGTAACCCTGATGGACGAGCGTCTGGAGATGCCGGTGAATGCGACTTTTCGTCGTTCCGAGCGCCTGCGCGAGCGCAGTAACGCCCACGGCCTGCCGCTCCCTTGCAAGATGTTCGATAATGCTCAGAGCAAGCTGGACGGCCTGAACTCCGTCTCCATTCTTGCCTTCGATTCGCGGCATTCCCGCCTCCTTCCTTGACCTCACCCCAATGGCACCGTCACGGCTCGCCACCGCATCAAAGGGCGCATTGCCGTGGGCGCCCATGAACACCGCACGGGGATTGGCGCTTGACATAAGCCCCCGGGGGCGGTGTAGATAATTCAATAACAGAATGCTGTTCTGAACAGCGATACAGTAAGGACGTCTCGAAATCATGTCAATGGCGCATCAGTCCAATTTCCGCCAGCGTTTCCGGGCGGGTGAAAGCCTTGTCGGCTCATTCATCAAGACGCCGACGGCGCATTCGATCGAGATCCTGGGCGGCATCGGCTTCGACTTCGTTGTCATCGACGAGGAACACGCTCCTTTCGACAGGGTCGCGATCGACACCGGCCTGCTCGCAGCCCGCGCCGTGGGCACGGCCGGCATCGTCCGGGTCGCCGAGCCCTCTCCGTCAAGACTGCTTTCGGTTCTCGACGACGGTGCTGCCGGCGTACTGGTGCCGCACGTCTCCAGTGTCGAGAAAGCAAAGGCCGTTGTGTCTGCCTGCCGCTATCGGGGCGGCTCGCGCGGTTTTTCCAATTCGCCGCGTGCCGGCGGCTATGGCGCGCTCGGCATGTGGCAGCATGTCGAAGCCCAGGACAAATCAGTCACCGTCATCGCGATGATCGAGGACCCGGAGGCTCTCGACGTGATCGACGAGATCGTCGCCATCGATGGCCTGGACGGCGTCTTCATCGGCCGCGGCGACCTTTCGGTGGCCATGGGAGCGGAATCGATGAGCGCGCGCGCCGTTCAGTCCGCCAGCGAACGGATCATCAAGGCAGCCGCGGCGGCGGGAAAGCCCGTATGCATCCTGGTCGGCTCCATCGCGGAAGCGGCAACATTTGCCGAACTGGGCGCCTCCGCCTTCATCGTTTCGTCGGATCAGGGCCTGATGAGACAGGCGGCAGGCAAGGTGATCACCGATTTCCGCCGGATGGCGGGCAATCCGCAGGTCGTGGCGGCTGGCTGAGCATGCTCCGCCTGTACTGAACATTTGACGAGGAGAAGAGAATGGCGTCCGATACTGTATTCACCCCCACCCCCGATGCACGCGACGAGGAGGTCAAAGCGCTATTGAAAGGCGCGGTAGACCTTCATTGCCACAGCGGCCCCGCGGCGATGCCCCGCGTCCTCGATCATCGCGAGGCCCTGCAGGACGCAGCCGATGCCGGGTTCCGGGCGCTGCTCTACAAGGATCACTTCTATCTCGGTACGCCGCACGCGAAGATCCTCGAGATCATCTATCCCGATACCGGCGTCCAGCTGTTCTCCGGCATCGCCCTCAATAATGCCAGCGGCGGCATCAATCCTTATGCCGTCGACCACGCGATCAAGATTGGCGCCAAGATCGTCTGGATGCCGACGCTTGCCGCCGCCAACCACGTTCGCAAGGGCCTGACGGAGGCGAAGAGTTTTCCGAAGACGTCCCAGAAGATGCTGGACCCGACCCCGCTCAGCGTGCTTGACGCCAATGGCACGCTGACCGACGAAACCAAGCAGGTTCTCGACCTGATCGCCGAGGGGGATATCATTCTGGCGGGCGGCCACCTAGAAGCCTCGGAGCTCTTCATCCTCTTCGAGGAGGCGAAAAAGCGGGGCGTCAGGAAGATGCTCGTCAACCACCCGACCTATATCGTCGGATGTACGGACGAGGACATCAAGGGGCTGGTCGCGCTGGGCGTCTACATGGAGCATTCGATCTGCATGTTCATCGAAGGCTCCGGCTACCAGTACGAACCAGAATACTTGCGGCACCTGATCGAGGTCGCCGGCGTCGACAGGACATGTTTATGCTCCGATCTCGGGCTGCTCGGCGCGCCGAGGCCGATCGAAGGTTACCGGCAGATCGTCGGAGCCCTGCTCGACATGCAGTTCTCGCATCAGGACATTCGGACACTGATCGGCAACAACTCCGCCAGCCTTCTCAACCTGGCGGCCTGATTACCATGAAGGTTCTCGAGCTGACGTCTTTCTGCGCGGCGCTCGGGAACGAAGCTGTTGAGGCAATCCGGGAGGCGGGGCATGACGCGATCGTGTCCGACCTCCATGCGGAAAATTTCAATCCGGTCGCGGGCTGACATGATTTCCCAGGCACCGAAAACGATCCGATAGCTTGGACACGCAATATCTGAGGAAGAACACGACAGTATCTGGAGGAGGACCAGCATGCCTGCCCGCAAAGTCATCATAACCTGCGCCGTCACGGGATCGATTCACACGCCGTCGATGTCGCCGCATCTTCCAGTCACCGCCGAGCAGATCGCCGATGCGGCGATCGGCGCGGCCGAAGCCGGTGCCGCAATCGTTCACCTTCATGCGAGAAACGCAGAGGATGGAAGCCCTGACCAAAGCCTGGAGGCATTCTCGCCGTTTCTGAAAGTGATCAAGCAGAAATCAGATGTCGTCATCAATATCACGACCGGCGGGTCGCAAACCATGACCGTGGAGGAAAGACTGAAGCCGGCCGCGACCTTCAAGCCTGAAGTCGCATCCCTCAACATGGGCACGATGAACTTTGGCCTCTATCCCATGCTGAGCCGCTTCAACGAGTTCAAACATGATTGGGAGAGGCCTTACCTCGAAGGCTCCCGGGAGCGCATCTTCAAGAATACCTTTGCCGATATCGAGAAGATCCTGGCGACCTGCGCCGACAATGGCACGCGGTTCGAGATCGAGTGCTACGACATCGGGCATCTCTACACGCTTTCTCATTTCGTCGATCGCGGCCTGGTAAAGCCGCCTTTTTTCATCCAGAGCGTCTTCGGGCTTCTGGGCGGGATAGGCGCCCATCCGGAGGACGTGATGATGATGAAACGAACTGCAGATCGCCTGTTCGGCGATGCCTACAACTGGTCGGTCCTCGGCGCGGGTCGCAACCAGATGGCAATCGCTGCCATGTCCGTCACCATGGGTGGAAACGTGCGCGTGGGGCTTGAGGATTCGCTGTGGATCGGACCTGGCCAGCTTGCCGAAAGCAACGCCCAGCAGGTGTCGAAGGCTCGAACCTTGATTGAAGGCCTGGGCTTGGAGATTGCCACGCCGGACGAGGCACGCTCGATCCTGAAACTGAAGGGAGGCGACCGCGTCGAATTCTGACCCGGTCGACGGGGCTTATGGCATCGGGTCTTCGGCCGGTAGGTCGGTCGATCTCTTACCTGCACTCACGGGAATGTTGGGCGCGAATGTCGGCAGCACGCTCCGATAAGCGCTGCCCGCATCGCCCTGATGCTTGAGAGACTCAGCCTGGCACTCGCAACAATCAATCCGGCTTCGTGGCGCAGATCGCAAAACGATCCTGCACTATGCGTTCGAGGCCACGCAGGAAGGGCATCCGGCGTGCCTGCGCCCAATGGATGTCGGCGAGTTTTCGATCCACGACGATATTCTCGAAACCGGCTTGCCGCAAGAGATCCACGACCGCCTCCGCCGGCATCTCGGTGGAGAAATGAACACGCGAACGGATGCTCTGGTGACGCGCCATCATTTCCGCGTTCATATGGCCGGCAGCCCGTTTTCCCGTTACCTTCGTCCAGAACGTCCGGAGATGCTTGACCCAAGTCTCCTTGCCCATGTTGCCGTCCACGATCAGCACCTTGCCGCCAGGCTTCAGGACGGAGAACCATTCGCGAAACGCCGCCGCGGGATCGACCAGCGTCCAGACGAGATGCCGGTTTGTGATGACGTCATAACTTTCCCTCGGCTCCATCGTGTTTTCCGCATCGCCCGAGACGAAACGGATATCGGTGCCGCGTTTCTTCGCCTTGGCGCGCGCCTGCGCCAGCATCGCATCCGACCAGTCGAGACCGGTCACCTTGAAACCGACGTCGTTCATCAGGTGGGAAATCACCGCCGTGCCGCAAGCAAGATCGAGCGCGGTCCTGCCCTGCCCTTCACCCAGATGCTTCCTGATCAGTCGCTGCCAGCCCTTTCGTTCTGCTTCCGAAAAGATCTCGTGGCCGACACTCTCGTCGAAAGTGGCGGCCCTTTCCGACCAAAAATCGCGGATTTCATCACGGATGGAATAGTTTGCGTTCATCGAATTCATCACAGGCATCCTGGTGGTCTGATCTCTTTGGAAAGGCTCTAAAACATAAAACTTGATTCTGATATTCACCTTTCATATGGCTGGAACATTACTCAGACATCGGGGGAGTTTCCAGATGAATCTCATGAAAATGCTCGCCGTATCCACCGCGGCTTTGGCAAGCCTTTTGCCGCTTTCGGCACTGGCAGGGTCCTTTACCATCAAGGATGTCGCCGGCCGCGAAGTCACCTTCGACAAGCCGGTCGAACGGGTCATCCTCGGCGAAGGACGGATGCTCTATTCAGTCGCCCCGATCGAAAAGGAAGACCCTTTCGCCAAGATCGTCGGCTGGCGCAACGACCTGCTGACCACCGACAAGGACGGTTACGATACCTATCTGGCAAAATTCCCGAAGGGCAAGGACCTGCCCTTCCTCGGCAACCTGACCGATGGCACGCTGCAGACCGAGACCGTTGTGAAGCTCAATCCCGACCTCATGCTGCTGCCGATCGGCAACAAGCAGGCTGCCGACGAAGTGAAGCTCGAGGACATGCTGAACAAGATCGGCGTGAAGATCGTCTACATCGACTTCCGCGAACACATCCTCGACAATACCGAGCCGAGCCTGAAGATCCTCGGCAAGATCTTCGGCCATGAGGACCGCGCCGAGGCCATCGCCACCTACTGGAAGCAGCAGATGGCACGCGTCACCGACAAGCTGAAGGCGGCCAATCCGACGAAGCCGAACGTCTTCATGTATCGCGCAGCCGGCCTCGTCGAATGCTGCGGCACGTTCGGCCCGGACAATTTCGGTCTGATGGTGGATTGGGCCGGCGGCCACAACCTCGGCTCCGACTTCCTGCCTGGCTATACCGGTTCCATCAATGCCGAGCAGGTCGTCGCCTCCAATCCGGACGTCATTGTCGTCACCGGTTCCAATTGGAGCCAGACCAAGGATGCCAAGGACTACGTGAATGTCGGCCCGGCTGCAGCCTCATCCTTCGACGACAGCCGCAAGGCACTGAATGCGCTGATGGAAAACCCGGCCTTTACCGGTTCCAAAGCAGTTGCAGACGGCAACGTGCATGCGATCTGGCATCAGTTCTATACGAGCCCCTACCAGTTCGTTGCCGTGCAGCAGATGGCAAAATGGTTCCATCCGGACCTCTTCGCCGATCTCGATCCGGACGCCACCTTCAAGGAATTCCACGAAAAATTCCTGCCGGTTCCCTACGAACCCGGTTACTGGATCGACGCCAAGGCGGCGAAGTAACCGCCGATGGCCGAAATAGCCGCAACCTCGATTGAAGCAGAAGCCGGGAGGGCGCGCTACCGCGCCCTTGCCCGCCGCAAGCTCGTGATCCTCGCCGCCATGACGGCAGCGCTCTGCCTGTCCTTCGCGGTCGATCTCGCCTGGGGCCCGGCCCGCTACAGCCTCGGCGAGGTGGTTTCGGCCCTCATCGATCCTCAATCCGTTTCGGCGCAGGTACGCGCCGTCGTCTGGGACATCCGCATGCCGGTCGCCATCATGGCGATCGTGGTCGGCGCCGCACTCTCGGTCGCCGGCGCGCAGATGCAGACGATCCTCGCCAATCCTCTGGCGAGCCCCTTCACGCTCGGCATCTCGGCGGCCGCCAGTTTCGGCGCGGCGCTGGCGATCGTCTTCAGTGTCTCCATCCTGCCGGTCGCGGCCGGCCTGCTGGTACCTGTCAATGCCTTCATCATGGCGCTGGTCGCCACCCTGTTCATCCATTTCATCTCGCAGATGCGCGGCGTCTCGGTGCAGACGGTCGTGCTGCTCGGCATCGCACTGGTCTTCACCTTCAACGCGGCTCTCGCCTTCCTGCAATATCTCGCCTCCGAACAGGCACTGTCGGCCGTCGTCTTCTGGACCATGGGCAGTCTCACCAAGGCGACCTGGCCGAAGATCTGGATCACGCTGGCCGTCCTCCTGCTCGCGCTGCCGCTGTTTGCCCGCCACGCCTGGGCGCTGACCGCGATCCGGCTCGGCGAGGACAAGGCCGCCAGCTTCGGCGTCAACGTCCGGCGCATCCGGCTGGAGACCATGCTGATCGTCTCGATGCTCGCCGCCGTGCCGGTGAGCTTCGTCGGCACGATCGGTTTCGTCGGGCTGGTCGGCCCGCATATTGCCCGCATGATCCTCGGCGAGGACCAACGTTTCTTCCTGCCCGGCTCGATCCTGTCGGGCGCCCTGCTGCTGTCGCTCACCTCGATCGTCTCGAAGTCGATCATTCCGGGTGTTGTCTTCCCGATCGGCATCATCACCGCGCTGGTCGGCGTACCGTTCTTCTTCTCGCTCATCCTCTCGAACCGGAGTCGGTCATGGTAGCGCTTCAACTGCAATCGGTCGGCGCCTATCACGGCCGCAAGCTGTTCGTCGAAGACGTGACGACGCCGGTGATGAATGCCGGCGAGCTGATCGCCGTGATAGGCCCCAACGCCGCCGGCAAATCGACGTTGTTCAAGCGCATCACCGGCCTGCTCAAAGGACCGGGCAGCGTCATCGTCGACGGGGCGAAGACGAAAAACGCGATCACCTACATGCCGCAGGACACCTCCGCCAACGCGGTTCTGACTGTCTACGAATCCATTCTTCTCGCCCGCAAGCAGGGCCAGTCCTGGGCCGTCAGCGACCATGACCTCTTCTTCATCGACCAGATCATGAAGGCGCTCAACATCTCTTCTATCGCGTTCCGCGATCTCGGCGCGCTTTCCGGCGGCCAGCGGCAGCTGGTCTCGATCGCCCAGGCGCTGTCGCGCGAACCGGAAATCATGCTGATGGACGAGCCGACCAGCGCGCTCGACCTTCACCGCCAGGTGGAAGTGCTCGACTTCATGCAGCAGCAAGCCCGGTCCAAAAGAATGATCGTGATGATCGCCATCCACGATCTCAACCAGGCGCTCCGCTTTGCCGACAAGGTCCTGGTGATCGCCAACGGCCGTATGCGCGCCTGCGGCAACCCGCGCGACGTCGTCACCGTCGATATGCTGCGCGACGTCTACAAGGTGCATGCCCGCATCGAGAAATGCTCGATGGACCACGACCACGTGATCGTCGACGGCACCGCGCATTAATCCACGAACGGAGCTATGCTCCTGAGCGGATCCGCACCGCAAACCGGCCTGCGCCCGACGCACCGGTCTCCCCGAAATGGTCTTCTCAAAGACGAAGTGTCCGAATCCATGCTGTTCCCCGGCTGTTGCAGCCAGGCGCGCCGGAGCATCGCACTGGCCTGAGCAGGCAAGCGATTGTCCGACCATGTTTCGCATCTTGAAATAGATCACGAACCGCTCTGCATTCCCGAGCCCCTGCTCTTAAACCTACTTCGCGGAGCCAGCGGCAGCCCCTGCATTCCAATATCTTCGGCGCGCAGGTCCCCGATTATTGAGCGCGCTGGAAAGATTGCTGCTTAGAGGACAGAGATAATGAAGATCACGGCGGTCAGGACTCGGGTCGTTCCGTTCACCTCGCACGAGAAGCGTGATAGCCAGGGGCACCAGCATGTCTGCCAGCCATATTCGTCGAAGATAGCGCTTCTCACCATCGCTGCGGATGACGGCAGCGAAGGGCATTGTTTCTGCGCGCCGGAGATCGTCAGGCCCTATATCGTCGAGCGGCATCTCAATCCTATTTTGATCGGCCGGGACCCGTTCCGGCGCGAACTGCTGTGGCATGAGCTTGTCGACGCGCAGCGATCCAGTGGCGGCCAGTTGACGGACAAGACGGTCGGGATCGTCGAAACCGCGCTCTGGGACCTTGCCGGACGCAAGTTAGGCATGCCGGTCTACAAGCTGATCGGATCGTATCGCGACAGGGTGCGCGCCTATGGAAGCATCATGTGCGGCGACGAGAATGCCGGCGGCCTCGCGACGCCGGACGATTATGCGCGGTTCGCCGAAAAGCTTGTCCAGCGCGGATATCGCGGCATCAAGCTGCACACCTGGAACCCGCCGCTTCCCGGCGCACCCGATCCGAGAAAGGATGCCAGGGCCTGCGCCGCTGTCCGGGAAGCGGTCGGGCCGGATATCGCGCTCATGCTCGACCCCTACCACCGCTACAGCCGAAGCGATGCCCTTTGGCTCGGACAGCAAATCCAGGCCTTGGATTTCCTCTGGTACGAAGAACCGATGTATGAAGGCTCCATCTCTTCCTACGCCTGGCTCAGCCAAAATCTAACGATACCGGTTCTCGGACCGGAAACCATCGAAGGCCGGCACCAGATCCGGGCGGAATGGGCTAAGGCCGAAGCCTGCGACATCCTGCGGGCAGGTATTGCCGATCTCGGAGGCATCACCGCGACGCTGAAGGTCTGTGCCTTAGCCGAATCCTTCGGCATGGATTGCGAGATCCACCACGCCGGGCCGGGGGCGCTCACCGTCTGCGCAGCGGCCCGCAACGTCAATTGGTACGAACGCGGGCTTCTCCATCCCTTCATAGATTACGACAGCGTGCCGGAATACCTGAACCGTCGCTTCGACGAAATGGATGCGGATGGTTACGTGAGCATGCCGCAGATTCCGGGCGTCGGCTTCGACATCAACTTCGATTACATCGACGGCCACGTTCTCGAATGATGGCCAGCCCTCTCGGGCTCCCGCATGTGACATATCCCAGCTTCGATCCGAAGCTGGAAACCTCCGTGGACGGCCAGAGGTGTTGGTGGAAATGGCAGAAATATCTGAGGAAGCAGCCTTGGGAGGGCATCATGAAGGAAGATCAGAGGAAATCCGCTTCGTCTTTGACACGCCGGAGGTTCGGCACGGCGACATTGGTGCTCGGTTCGGCCTCCGTGTTCAATTTCAGCATCGGCGGCCGCGCGAAAGCGGCGAGCGGCAAAGTCACCTTCTACTCCACGATGCCGACCAACTATGCGAGCAAGATGGTTGAGGCCTTCCATCAGACCAAGATCGCGAAGGACAACGATATCAAGCTGGAAATGTTCTTCGTGAACGGGTTCGCGCTCTATGAACGGGCGGTTGCCGAATACACCGCCGGACGCGTCAGCCACGACCTGATCATGCTGACCGACCCGAGCCTGTTCATCACGCTGAAGAAGGACGGCCGGCTGATGAACTATGTTTCGCCCGAGCTGCAGGCTTATCCGGCCGACCAGCGCGATCCCGACGGGTTGTGGTGCAACGGCCGAATGGTGCTGACCATCTATGGCTACAACACGCGTCAGGTCAGCGATGGAAACAAGCTGACGAGTTGGGCTGATTTGGTCAATCCGAAATATAGTGACGGCAAGATCGGCATCGTCAACGCGCTGGAAGCAGGGTCTGCGCTGCAGAACTACTACAACATCCGCAACCATCCGGATCTCGGCAAGAAATGGTGGCAGGAGCTTGCCGCTCTCAAGCCGACGATTGTCGGGGGGCCGAGCCCGCTCACCAAGATGAATATTTCCGGGCAGACGGCGCTGGCGCTCAACAACGACTACAACGTTTACGAGGAAAGCAAGAAGGGGGCTCCGATCGCCTCGGTCTATCCGACGGAAATCGTGACCGCATCGATCGTTCCCATGGCGATCGCCAAAGCGGCACCCAACCCGGAAGCTGCAAAGATCGTCTACGACTGGTGGCTTTCCAGAGAAGGACAGACGCTTCTGCGCGATATCAACAGTATCCATTCCGGCAGAAGCGACGTGCCGCCGCTGCCCGGCCTGCGCTCGTTCAAGGACCTGCCGGTGAAAGTCGCGCCGACGCAGGAGCTCGAGGCAAATCGCGATGAGCTGCAGCGCGAGTTCAAGGACATCTTCAAGCTCTAGTCCGATGCGGACGGAAGCCCGCACCACAGAACCCACGGTGAAACATGACCGCAATTCCGTCTCTCCGCCCAAACGGCGGAACGAAAGAGAGACTGTCGCGCGCATGGCGCGTCGACCTTGTCCCTGCCATCATTCTGGTGCTCGTCGCGGCGATTGTCGTCCCGGTCTGCGTGCTTCTCTTCGGCGCCCTGACGACCACCCCGATCGGCGCGCCTGTTTCCGGCTTTACCCTGCGCAATTTCGTGACGGTGGTCACCGCGCAAGCCTATCTCGTCGCTTTTTCCAACACGGTATTGGTGGGCTTCGGTGCAACGCTCCTCGCATCGCTGATCGGTATTCTGCTCGCCTGGATCGTCGTGCGCACCGATGTTCCTGCCTCCGGGGCTCTTCGCGTCGGGATCATGGTGCCGTTCTTCCTGTCTCCGTTTGTAGGTGCTCTCGCCTGGACGCTGCTGCTCCAGCGTGACGTCGGCCCGGTCAATCTTCTTCTCCAGGCGATCGGCCTCGATCAGATCAGTCCCTACGGCGTGGGGATGATCATCTGGGTCATGGGCATATATTATGCGCCCTACATGTTCATTTTCGTATCGAGCGCACTCCACAACATCGATCCGACATTGGAAGAGGCTGGGCATATGTCCGGTCTCAGCCGCCGGCAAGTGATACAAAAGGTCACCGTGCCGCTTGTAGGGCCGGCCGCCCTGTCGGGTGCGCTCCTGACGTTCATCGCCTGTGCCGGCCAGTTCGGTGTCCCTGCACTGCTGGGAACGCAAGATCGCTTCTACGTGCTCGCTACATATATCTACCAGCTCATCAACCGCCATCCCGCGGAATACAATATCGCGGCCGCGCTCGGTTTCGCGATGCTGCTGCTTGCCTGGCTCGGCGTCTGGCTCCAGAACCGGATCATGCGCGGGCGATCTTACGCAACCCTGAGCGGCAAAGGTTTCCGCCCGCGCATCATCGCTCTCGGACCCTACCGCTGGCTGGCCCTGCTGTTCGGCCTGATCTTCATCTGCCTCGGCGCGCTGCTGCCCCTGGCGATGCTGGCATGGGTGTCGCTCGTTCCCTATTACGATGCGACTTTCTCGCTTTCGGCGATCTCGGGCTACAACTACAGCACTCTCTTTTCCAGTTCCTATGCGTGGCGCGGAGTGAGCAATACCCTATTTCTCGCGACACTCGGAGCAACGATCGCCGTCGCCCTCGCGGTCCTTGCCAACTGGATCATGCTGCGCAGCGAAACTTCCTTTCGCAAGGCGTTGTCCTATCTGCTTTTCCTTCCCGCTGCCGTGCCGCACATCGTGCTCAGCATGGCGCTGCTGTGGACCTATGTCTTCATTCCACTACCCATCTACGGCACGATCTGGATCCTGCTGATCGCCTATGTCACGGGCTACATCACCCAGGCGGTGCGCAACGTCGGGAGCAACTACGTCCAGATCGACAAGGCATTGGAAGAAGCCGCAACCATGGTCGGCGCCCGCCGGATGCGAACCTGGAAAGAGGTGACCCTGCCGCTGCTCAAGCCGGGCATGGTCGGCGCCTGGACGCTGCTTTTCATCATCTTCACCCGCGAGCTCTCTGCCTCCATCCTGCTGTACTCGCCGGGCAACGAAGTCTTGCCGGTGCTCCTCTTCAACATGTGGGGCGAGGGAGACTGGGGCGGGCTCTCCGCGCTCAGCATGATCCAGGTGGTGATGATGGGTTTCGTCATCCTCCTCTCAGGTCTTCTCTTCCGCGTCGACGTCAGCAAATCGCAATAGGATTCATCGTGGCTTATCTATCCGTCACCGGCCTGAAGAAGGCCTATGGTACATTCCAGGCAGTAGACGATATCAGCATCAACATCGAGAAGGGGAAGGTCTACTCCCTGCTTGGTCCTTCGGGATGCGGCAAGACGACCACGTTGCGGTGCATCGCGGGACTTGAAAAGGCCCAGCACGGGACGATCAGCCTCGATGGCCGTGTTCTCTACGATGCGGCGAGCAACATGCTCGTCAATCCTGAAGACAGGGATCTCGGCATGGTCTTCCAGTCCTATGCCCTGTGGCCGCACAAGACGATCGGAGAGAACATCGCTCTCGGTCTCCGGATAAAGGGCCTGGCGAGCGGGGAGATCCGCGACCGCACCGCGTCCATGCTCGAACTCGTCGGCATGGCGGGCACCGAAAGCCGCTTTCCGTCCAACCTGTCCGGTGGGCAACAGCAGCGCGTCGCCCTCGCCAGGGCGCTCGCGCTACAACCGAAATGTATCCTCTTCGACGAACCGCTGTCGAATCTCGACCTGCTCCTGCGCGAGCGGATGCGCTTCGAGATCCGCGAGCTCCTGGTAAAGGTCGGCATAACGGCGGTCTATGTCACCCACGATCAGACAGAGGCGATGGTTATTTCCGACCGCATCGCCGTGCTCGACAAGGGCAAGATTCGGCGCGAGGGTGCGCCGGTGGAGGTCTACAGCAGCCCGCGCAACAGGTTTACCGCGGAATTTCTCGGCCGGACGAATATCCTTCCGCTGCTCAGCGATAAAAGCGATCCCGCCAATCTGCTGGTCGCGACGGATGGTGGTGTCCGGTTCCAGTCGATGGACGCCGCGCGGGTCAAGGAGGATGCGGGACCGCTGGTCATCGCGATCCGTCCGGAAGCGCTCGACTTGAGCGACGAGCGACGCGGAGTCGTCAATGAATTCCAGGCTTCCGTGATCAGCGCCCAGTTTCTCGGCGGCGCGACGCAGATGCAGCTCGACTTCGGCGGGCACCAGGTCACGGCCATCCTCAGCGGAAACCGGATGCGTGCCGCCGGTCAGAACATGTTCTTCTCGGTCGAGCCGTCGAACGTGCTGGTGCTGGCCGATTGACGGAGCCCGCCGCTTCGACGGCCAATGCCCTGCCGACGCATTCCTGCAATCCGATACAATCGAAACGCAATCGATTTCGGAAGATGAAATAGGTCGGAGGAGTAGTTTGGTGAACGATCGGCAGTATTATCGTTCAAGGCATTCGAACACCTATGGGAGGTAGCGATGTTTGAGTTAAAGGAAGACATTTCACGGCGGCAGGTACTGGCGGCTATGGCGATAGCGCCCGCAGCGGCGACACTTGCCGGCACGCCGGCATTCGCACAAACCTGGCCCGGCCGGCCGGTCACGATGGTCGTGCCCTTCGGCCCCGGCGCCAGCAACGACATATTCACGCGCAAGCTTTCGGAAATCCTCAGCCACGATCTTGGCCAGCCGTTCGTGGTCGATAACCGGCCGGGCGCCGGCGGGTTTACCGGCACGCTGTCGGTTTCGAAATCTCCGGCCGACGGCTATCGGTTCGTGGAACTGCCGAATAGCGTCGTTGCCTTCGGCCCGGTCATGGGCGTACCTCTGGACCCGCTGAAGGACCTCACCCCCATCGCACAGCTGGCAACCTCGCCCGGCGCCATGGCCGTGCCCGCCGATCTGCCGGTGAATACCGTCAAGGAATTCATAGACTATGCCAACAAGAGTCCCAAGGATACCTTCGTCGGCTATGTCGGCGTCGGAGCGACGCAGCACCAGATGGCCGAGAAGTTCAGGAAGATCACCGGCGTCAAGCTGAAGAGCATCAACTACCAGAGTGCTTCCGAAGGGACGACGGATCTCGTCGCCGGTCGCCTGCAGGTGCTGTTCACCACCATCGCAGGCGTTCTCGGGCAGATCGAAGCCGGCAAGCTCAAGATCCTGGCCTATACCAACGACACCTATGCGCCGGGTTCGCCCAAGGCCCCGACCATGGCCGAAGCCGGTATCGCCGGCATGGAAAAATCCCAGGTCTGGTGGGGTATTTTCGGTCCCAAAGGCCTGCCGAACGATCTACGCGACAAGATGAATGCCGCCGTCAACAAGGCTTTGAGCGATCCGGCCTTCATCGAGGTCCTGGCGAAAAACGGTGCGACGCCCAGCAAGATGTCGGCGGACCAGTTCGTACAGTCCATCAAGGACGAGGCAGGCGTCGTCGACGAATTCGTGAAGTTCACCGGATTCAAGCCGAAGCAAGGTGGCTGATCGCAGTTTTGATTTGTCGCCGGCTTTGCCGGCGGCAATCGCTGCCTGCCTGCGCAATCGGAGAATACAATGCAAATGAATACCAAAGACCTCGGCGCCGGGGGGCTCTTCCTTGCGATCGGGCTGTTCTTCACGCTGAATGCCTGGTTCGGACTTCCGATCGGTAACGGCTATCCCATAGGACCGGGTTTCTTTCCCGCGGCCCTAGGGATCATTCTGTGCTGCTTCGGGATCGGCATTGCCGTTTCCGGACTGCGCAAGCCACGGTCTGCCTCCAGCGATGTGCCCTGGCGCGGGCTGGTGCTGGTCTTCGGTTCGGTTTTGTTCTTTGCCGTGACGATCGATGCGCTCGGGATTCTGCCGGCGCTGGGGGGCAGCACGCTGCTCGCCGCACTCGCACCCAACGACGCCCGGTGGAAGGAGGCGTTGCTCACCACACTCGGGCTGACCGTCTTCTGCGTCGCCGTCTTCATCTACGGGCTTCGCCTGCCTTATCCCATCGTCGCGCCCTGGATTCTGGGCGGCTAAGAGACCCTCATGGAAATTCTCAATCATCTTGCGCTTGGCTTCGGAACGGCATTCTCGCCTGACAATGTCCTTTACTGCTTCATCGGCGTCCTGCTCGGAACCTTCATCGGTGTCCTGCCGGGTATCGGCCCGACGGCGACGATCGCGATGCTGCTGCCGATCACCTATTACCTGACGCCGACGGCCTCGCTGATCATGCTGGCCGGCATCTATTACGGCTCGCAATACGGCGGTTCGACCACCGCGATCCTGATGAACCTGCCGGGGGAAGTGTCCTCGTCGGTCACGGCGATCGATGGTTATCAGATGGCCCGGAAGGGGCAGGCGGGCAAAGCCCTCGCCATCGCCGCGATCGGCTCCTTCGTCGCCGGCACCTTTGCCACCTTCGTCATCGCTCTTGCCGCGCTGCCTTTGTCGGCGGTGGCGCTCAGTTTCGGATCGGCCGAGTATTTCTCGCTAATCCTGTTCGGCATCGTCATTTCTACGACGCTTGCGCATGGCTCGGTAGTCAAGGGCATGGCGATGATCATCACCGGCATGCTGTTCGGACTTGTGGGAACCGATTCCGAAACGGGAGCTTTCCGGTTCACGCTCGGCATGCTGCAGTTGTCCGATGGCGTGGAAACGGTAGCGGCGGCACTCGGCATTTTCGGCATCTCGGAAATTCTCCGCAATCTCGAGAATTCCGCGTCGTCCGAGGATATCAAGACCGCAAAGATCACCAGCCTCATGCCGACGCGGCAGGATCTCAGGATGGCGGCGGCGCCGATCATCCGCGGATCGCTGCTCGGTTCGATCATGGGCGTGCTGCCCGGTGGCGGCTCCATCCTTTCCGCCTTTGCGTCCTATGCGCTGGAAAAGAAGCTTTCCAAACATCCGGAACGTTTCGGCCACGGCGCGATCGAAGGGGTTGCGGCCCCGGAATCGGCCAACAATGCTGGCGCGCAGACCTCCTTCATTCCCATGCTGACGCTCGGCATTCCGCCGAATGCGCTGATGGCGCTGATGGCGGGCGCCCTGATGATCCAGGGCATTACGCCCGGCCCGAATGTCGTGCGGGACCAGCCTTCCCTCTTCTGGGGCGTCATCACCTCGATGTGGCTGGGCAATATGATGCTCGTCATCCTCAACCTGCCGCTTGTCGGCATCTGGGTGAGGCTGCTCAGGATCCCGTACCGCGTCATGCTGCCGGCCATCGTGATTTTCTCGACCGTCGGCGTTTATACCGTCAACAACAGCAGCTTCGATCTCTACATACTGCTGTTCTTCGGTCTGCTCGGATACCTGTTCAGGAAGTTCGACTGCGAGGTCGCCCCGTTCCTGGTGGGCTTCGTCCTCAGCGGGCTTCTGGAAACGCATTTCAGGCGAGCTCTGAATTTTTCCAGCGGCGACATGAGCGTCTTCCTGCGGGAGCCGATCAGCGCAGGCATCCTGATCGCCACCGTCCTGGTGATCGCCACCGTGGCGCTACCGGCGATCCGCCGGACACGGGCCGAGGCATTCGTCGAGGCGGACGACTAGAAGCCGATACGGGAGAGCGGCGAAAGGCGGCGGAGCAGGTTTGCTCCGCCGCTCCTTTATCGAACGAGCGTTTGCGGCTGCATGCCCATCAGTGGCAGGTCGTTTGCCAGGATATCCGGGGAAAGCTCGTCCCGGCTGCGGCAACCGACATGGGCAAGGGTCAGCTCGTATTCGCGCTTCAGCAGGTTCAGGGCACGCTCGGCGCCTGCCTGTCCGCCGGCCGCGGCTCCCCAAAGCGCGGCGCGCCCGATCAGCACCGCATCGGCACCCAGCGCATAGGCCTTGATCATGTCGCTGCCGCGCCTGACCCCGCTGTCGAGCAGGATAGACAGCTTCCCGGAGACTTCGGCCGCAATCGACGGCAGCGCATCGATGGAGGCCGCGGACATGTCGAGGTTGCGGGCGCCATGATTGGAGACGACGATCGCATCCGCACCGATATCGGCCGCGCGGGCCGCATCGTCGGCACGCATCAGCCCCTTGACGATGAGTTTTCCGGGCCAGCGCTCACGCAGCCGGCTCAGGTCCTCCCAGGTGATGCGGCTGTCCTTTCCGCGCAGCACGGAGCCATGCACGTTTCGGGCGATGGGCGGCATGTTCGCCTGTTTGGGCATTCCGCTCGTCGCCAGGTAGCGGAACAGGACGCTGGTCATCCAGCCCGGCCGCAGGAGAATATCGCGCACCGTTGGATAGCTCGGCCTGAACGGATTGCCGTAGCCATTGCGCAGGTTAAATTCACGGTTCACCCCGAGATTGACGTCGACGGTGACCACCAATGCCTCGTAGCCAACGCGCCGGGCTCGTTCCACGAGATCATAGGTCAGCTGCCGATCCTCCCAGACGTAGATCTGGAACCACAGGCGGCCGCCGGCTTCCTCCGCCACCTTGTCGAGGCTCGTGGTGGAGCTGATCGCCATGGTGAAGGGAACGCCGAACTTGGCGGCGGCCTTCGCCAGCGCAAGCTCGCCTTCATACCAGCAAAGCCCGGCAGCCCCTGTCGGCGCGATCGCCAGCGGCAGGGTGGTCCGCCCGCCGAGCAGGTCGCATCCGAGATCGCGCCCTGAAACGTCGACAAGGGCCTTCTGGCGCAGTTTGATTCGCTGGAACGCATCGATATTGTGTGCGAGGCCGACTTCGTCTTCCGTACCCCGGTCGACGAACTCGAAGATCCACTTCGGCAGGCGGCGCTTGGCCTCGTTGCGGAGGTCGGCAATATTGTAGCAGCGTTCGATGGAGGTCATACGGTTTCATCGCAAAGCGAGCCGGCCGGCACGGTCGGCGCGCCGTGGCCCTGAGGGTTGAGGTTCGAATGAATCGATCCTGAGGGGAAGCCAGGCACTCGGCCACGCGGGCCGGTGACGTTTTCGTATATCGAAATCGTCTCAGGCGGGCAGGAGGTGGTCCGTCACCATGGCTTCGGGAGAGAGCGTCGGCACCTCGCCGCGGCTTCGCATGAACTGGATGACGGTCTCGATCTTTTCGACGGTCTGCTTCAGCGGATTGACGATATCCTCAACGACCCGGTTGCGCGGTACGGCCGAGGTGAAAAAGCTGACGGTCACCGATGCCAGCACGTCGTCATTATAGCGGATCGGCACGGCCACCGTGGTGTTGCGACGGGGCTCCGTCCGCGGGGATCGCAGCGCATAGCCACGGTCGCGGACGCTGAAAAGCAGCGCGTTCAGCAGTGCCTCCTGTTCCGGCCCGAATGTTTCCGAGCGGCTTTCGCGCAGCATCTGGATCAGGCTCGTGCGTTCCGCATCGCTGCAGAAAGCGAGATAGGCGCGCCCCATGGCGGAGGTGACGAGGTTAGGCCGGTGGCCGAGTAGCGTACTTGCATGCACCCAGGGGCTGATCGTGCCCGTCCAGAAATGCACGGCCATCGCGTCCCGGTCGAAAGTGCCGATCCCGACAGGCCACTTGATGCGTTTCGTCAGATCGATCGCGAAAGGACGGGAAGCCTCGATGATCTCCGCGATGCCCTCGTAACCGGCATCCAGTTCCTGCACCCGGTGAGTGATGCGATAGCCGCCACACATATTGTCCCGCATCACGTAGCCATCGGCGATCAGGGTATCGAGCATGCGGACGATGGTCGGCTTGGGCAGCTTCGTCGCCGCGTGGAGATCGCCGATCGAACCGATGCGCAGCTTGTTCAGGATCCTGAGGATCTCCAGCGCACGACGAACGGACTCGACCGGCGGGAAGGATGGCTTGATCGCATCCGTCATGCCGCGCCTGGAATTGGCACGGCAACTGATCGCGCTCGATCCATCGGCGTTTCGCTTCCAGAGTTTCAGTTTCTCGGTCGATGGCTGCGTATTTTCGATGATCGCGGGATCATCGGCGAAAGTGTCCAAGCTCATGAGAACCTCCCCGCGCCCATTTTCGCTGTGTCGCGGACGCTGCGATGCAAGCCGTTCGAACCGGCGACTCCTTCTCCCATCGTCATCGCCAGCCGGTGAATGCCTGAAGCTAGGGGAATTCGCATCCGCTTTCCATCATTCGACGCAAAATATTTCGCAAACCGAAATATCTGCATCGAACTCGTTGTTTCGCGCGGTGAAAACCTCTCCGGTGATTGATCAGATGGGGACGGCGATTGATAGACAAAGGGACCTCGCCGACGAAGGAGAACCGCATTGAAGATCTCGGGATTCAAACAGTTGCATGGAGACTTCGGATGGCGCACGCAGTCTTTTCTCAAGATTGAGACCGATGAAGACCTTGCCGGCTGGACGGAATATTACGAGGGAGCCGGCAATCTCGGCCTAAACGCCCTCGTGGCGGTGCACATGGAGCGGCTGATCGGTCAGGACCCGACGAATGTCGAGGCAATCCTGGTCGGCCTGCAGAGCAAGACCCTGCAGGCGCCCGGCGGGCTGAACCAGCAGGCGATAGGCACCATCAACAATGCCCTGGTGGATATCCGGGCAAAGTCGCTCGGCGTCCCCGTCCATGCCCTGTTCGGCGGCGCCCTGCGCGACCGGATCCCCTGCTACTGGTCGCATTTCGCCAGCTATCTGGTCCGCTGGCCGCAGCTCATCGAACGGGAGCCGCCGAAAACGTTCGACGACCTGTCAAGGCTTGCTGAAGATGCCGCCACACGTGGCTTCAAGGCGATCAAGACCACCACCCTGATGCCCATCGAGGGCGGTTTCAGCAACTACCGCCCGACAACCGGTGAAAGCAGCGGATTTCCCGCACTGAATCTCGAACCGCGGCATGTGACAGGAATCTCCCGGGTCCTGCAGGCCTTGAAGGACGGGGCCGGTGCCGACATGGGTGTCGCGCTCGACTGCAATTTCTACTTCAAGCCTTCCGGTTTCCGGCAACTGGCGCGCGCCTTGGAGCCGATCGGCCTTTACTGGCTGGAAATCGACAATCACGATCCGGAGGCGCTGGCCTCGGTCCGCCAGTCGACGGACATCCCCATCGCATCACTGGAACATCTTTATGGCCGGCGGGAATACAAGCACTTCCTCGACAGACAGGCCGTGGACGTCGCGATCATCGATCCGATCTGGAACGGCTTTTCGGAATCTGTCCGTGTCGCCCATCTGGCAGATATCTACGAAGTGAATGTCGCGCCGCATAATTACTACGGCTACCTCTCGGACTTCATCAGCGCCAATCTCGCGGCAGTCACGCCTAACCTGCGGGTCATGGAGACCGATATCGACTGCGTGCCGTGGCGGCATGAATTCTATACGCATGCGCCGGAATTCGTGAACGGCGAAATGCTTGTGCCGACCCGCCCCGGCTGGGGAACGGATATCAACGAAGCGGCTGTCCTGGCGCGTCCATCGAAGATCGGCAAGCACGTGGCCGGCCGCTAGGTCGGTTTTTCCGGATCGCCGGTCGCGGTTTTGACGCGGCCGAAGATATCGGAAAGATGCTGCAATGTTTCGGCCGGCAGCGCCGGACCGTTGATCGCGGCGATATTCTGTTCCAGATGAGCCAGGTTCCCCGTTCCCGTCATGACGACGTGAATGCCCTTCGAATGACGGCAGAAACGGTAGGCGGCTTCGGTCAACGACCCGGCGACGCCATCGGCCAGAAGAAGGCCAGCCGCGTCTTTCGCAAACGGCACGGTCAGATCGACCTCGCCCTGAGCGGCCAGCCGTTCGATCAGCCTGCCGAGAGAATCGGAATTCGATAGCGCACCGCGTACCGCGTACATCGCCATGGTGCCGAGGTTCCTGGCCTCCGCTTCCGGCAGAACATGCCGTGCCGCGGACGGATTGACGAAATTGTATCCGAGCATCAGGACGTCCCAGACGCCATCGGCGATCGCGCGGCGGAGCATCGCGTGTTCCACGTCGACGCCGAACCCTTCGGTTATGCCGAGGAAGCGGACCTTGCCTTCCGCCTGCAATCGCTGCAGTTCGGGCAGGAGCGTATTCACGGCGTAATCGTACTGTTGCGGCCGGACGCCGTGCAGATGCAGGATATCGAGGCGATCCGTGCGGAGTTTCCTCAAGCTCGTCTCCACGCTCGCACGGATATCCGCCAGGGCGACGAAATCGCTGCTCTCGTTGGACGATCCGGCAACGTTCACGCGCACTTTGCTGGAAACGACGATGCCATCCCGCCGTCCCTCGAGCCCCATGCCGATCACGTCCTCGGTTCCGTAGACGGGTGCGGTATCGATGATGGTCACGCCGCGATCGATTGCGGCGCGCACAAGGTTGGCCGCCTCCGCCTCGCTGGCGCCGCCACGCAGGCCAAGCCGGCTGTGTCCGCCAGCCCCCAGGGCCACCACGCTGACTTCAAGTCCGGTTCGTCCAAGGGTGACGGTTTGCATCTTCGGATTACGCCTTGTTCTGCTTCATCGGATAGTCGTCCGCGTTGAGAATCCATCCGCAGCGGGGCAAAAATGTCAACCAGTTGATTGACGCCCGCGGATCCGGCGTGTTCGTGATGTCGCCCATCACGGCGCAGCTGATGATGGTCGGATCGGCCAAGGGTATCTCTCTCGCTGGCGCCTTGCAGGTCTGGCGGCTCTGTTTCGCTCTCTGCCTCGCACCCTCACCGGTTCCGGACAAAGATTTTCAGGCGGCATTTCGCGCTGAGAAATTGGCTTCGGATCGCCTTAAACCGTGGCCACCCGCTGCTAGAAACGACCAGCAACAGGAAGACAGATATGGCCAACGAACGCCCCAGCTTCATGAATTTCCGCAGTCGACTGCTTGCGCGCGAGCGCATGACGGGAACGTTCCTCAAGCTTCCGACCACACAGGTGATCGAGATGCTGGGGCCTCTCGGCTATGATTTCGTCGTCATAGACCAAGAGCACGCACCACTCGATCGAGGGATAACCGATCTGATGATCCTCGCCGCTCGTGCTTCCAACATCGCCCCGATCGTGCGGATCGGCGAATTCACGGAAGCCAACGTTCTGTCCGTGCTGGATTGCGGCGCCCTCGGCGTCATGGTTCCCCATGTGACCAGCGTCGCGAAGGCGACGGCGATCGTCAGCAGTTGCCGTTATGCAGGCGGCAAGCGGGGATTTGCCGGGCTGACGCGCGCCAGCGCCTGGGGCAGCACGGGCGGAGTTCAGCACATGGCGTCGCAAGACAGCCAGATCGCCTGCATCGCGATGATCGAGGATGTCGAGGCGATCGACCGGGCAGGCGATATTGCCCGCGTCGAGGGCATCGATGCCCTTTTCGTCGGCCGCGGCGATCTGACGGCCTCATTCGGGGCCGACCCGGACGCGAGTACAAAGGTCGGCGAACTCAGCCGCAGGGTTGCTGCGGCCGCATGCGAGGCCGATACTGCGCTGATGATGCTGCCGACCAGCAAGATGGATCTGGCCTTCACCAAGGAAATCGGTGCCACCGCCATGCTGGTTTCGAGTGATCACGGTTTCATCCGCTCCGCGGCGAGCGCCGCGCTCAAGGATTATGCGGAATAGTGGGGAGAGCTTGCGAATGACGGAAACCACCAAGGCTTCGCGGCCTGTCCAGATCAATGTCGATATCCTTCGCGATTTCCTGGCCCGCCTCTTCGGCGCCGCCGGACTGTCCGCGCAAGGGGCAGCAACCATGGCGGATGCGCTGGTCGAAGCCGATATCGAAGGGCTCCCGTCGCACGGCGTCATGCAGGCAGAAATCTATCTGGCGCGCATGAAGGCCGGCTCCGTCATTCCCGCAGAGAAAGCCGAAATCGTGATCGACCGCGGCGCCATGGCGGTTCTCGATTCCCATCACATGCTCGGCCATCTGGCGGGCAACCAGGCGATGGCGCTCGCCGTCGAGAAGGCCAAGGCTTACGGCATCGGCATCGTCGCGGTGCGCCATGCCTTCCATTTCGGCCCGGCCGGCCGTTACGTGCGGCAGGCGGCCCAACAGGGATGCGTCGGGATCGCCACCTGCAATTCGCGACCCATGATGCCCGCGCCGGGCGGGGCGCAGAAGCTCGTCGGGACCAATCCGCTGGCGATATCGGTTCCAACATCGGAAGAACCATCGATGATCCTCGATATGGCGACCAGCGCCGGAACCTCCGGCCGCATCCGGATGGCAGGCAAGGCCGGTAAACCTATTCCGGACGGCTGGGCCGTCACGGCCGACGGCGAGCCTACGAACGATCCGGTCGCGGCGCTGGCGGGCATGATGCTGCCGATGGGAGGTGCCAAGGGTTTCGGCCTTTCCCTGATGATCGATACGCTGTGCGGGCTTCTGTCTTCCGGGGGCTGGGGTGACTCCATCCAGGGGCTCCATCAGGATCTGAGCAAGCCCTTCGATACCAGTCACCTGTTTCTGGCGATCGACGCGGGGCATTTCCGGCCGATAGATGAATTTCTCGCCGAGGCGGACCGGGCAAAGGATCGGGTCCGCCATTCCAAGAAGGCGCCGGGAACCCAGCGAATCTATTTCCCCGGCGAGCGCAAGTGGGAAACCGCGCGTGCGAATACGGGCTGCGTGAAACTGGAGGCCACCCAGATTTCGGCATTACAGCGCCTGGCGGCCGATTTCGGTGTCGATACGAGCGCTCTCAATGAACTGGTACGTGCTTCGGTCTGAGTCGCCCCATTCCCAGGAGAATGAACATGAACATGCAACCCACTTCAGCCGCCTCCCGGGAAGCCGCCGATACATTCCTGAAAGGCCCTCATCGGCATCTGATCGATGGAGGCTGGAAGGATGCCGTGTCAGGCAAGAGCTTCCCCGTCGTCGACCCGTCGACGGGCAATGAAATCGCCCGGGTCGCGGAAGGGGATGAGAGGGATGTCGATCTGGCGGTATTGGCCGCGCGGCGTGCCTTCGACGAGGAGCGCTGGACGCGCATCTCTCCCGTCGACAGAAGCCGTCTGATGGACAGGATCGCCGACCTGCTCGAACGGCATGTCGATGAACTGGCATTCATCGAGACGCTGGACAATGGCAAGCCGCTAAAGGCTGCGCGCGGCGATATCCAGCGCGCAGCGGAAAAGATCCGCTATTGCGCCGGCTGGATCACCAAGCTGACCGGAGAAGCCTTCGACGCCGTGCTGCCCGCCGGCTGGCACGGGTTTACGACGCGCGAACCGGTGGGTGTCGCAGGCCTGATCGTTCCCTGGAATTTCCCGATCTCGATGGCTGTCAACAAGATCGCACCGGCGCTCGCGGCCGGCTGCACCATGGTCCTCAAGCCCGCAGAGCAGACTCCGCTTTCTGCATTGAGATTGGGCGAAATCATTCTGGAAGCCGGCGTGCCGCCAGGTGTCGTCAATATCGTCACCGGCTATGGCGGGGTGGCCGGCAAGGCACTCGTGGATCATCCGCTGGTCGACAAGATATCGTTCACCGGATCGACCGCAGTCGGCAAGCAGATCGTCCAGGCATCTGCGGGTAACCTCAAACGCATTTCGCTCGAACTTGGCGGCAAGTCGCCGGTGATCATCTTTCCCGACGCGGATCTCGATCGCACCATCGAGGGTGCCGCTCAGTTCATCTTCGGTAATACCGGACAGAATTGCGGCGCCGGTTCCCGACTTTATGCCGACCGGCGGGTTTTCGACCGGGTGATCGAGGGCATTTCCGCAAAAGCCGAAAAGCTGAAGGTCGGCCCGGGACTGGAGCCGGACACCGATCTGGGGCCGATCATTTCCGAACGGCAACTGGCCCGCGTGACGGGCTATATGGAGGCAGGTGCCGCGGCCGGCGCGACCGTCGTGACCGGCGGAAAACGGATCGATCGCGAAGGCTATTTCGTCGAGCCGACCGTGCTGACCAACACCACACCCGACATGTCCGTCTGGCGTGAGGAAATCTTCGGTCCGGTTCTCTGCGCAACGAGCTTCGACGATGCCGATCTCGACCGCATCGCCGCCGAGGCGAACGATACGACCTACGGTCTCGGCGCCTATGTCTGGACACGGGACATCGGTACGGCCCACAGGATGTCGCGCAAGCTCAAGGCAGGGTTCATCCGAGTCAACGGCGGGGCGCACCACAACGTTCTGCCCTTCGGCGGCTACAAGCAATCCGGCTGGGGCCGGGAGAGCGGCCGCGAGGGGATCGAACTGTTCACGGAAATCAAGTCGGTGGTGATGGGCTTCTGACGCTGGGATAATCTCTCAGGCGGTTCGAATGATATCGGCCGCCTTTTCGGCGATCATCAGCGTCGGTGCGTTGGTATTGCCGCTGATCAAGTCCGGCATGACCGAGGCATCGACGACACGCAGCCGATCGACGCCACGGACCCGCAATTGAGGATCGACAACCGACCGCTTGTCGCTTCCCATCCTGCAGGTGCCGACCGGATGATGCGCGGTGCTGGAATAGCGTCTCAAATATCCGTCGAGTGCATCGTCGGAAACTTCGCCGGCGCCGGGCAGGATCTCCGAGCCCCGGAAAGCCATAAAAGCATCGTCGGCACAGATCTGCCGCCCGAGCCGGATCGCGTCGCGCAACACGCGCCTGTCGTGTTCCTTCTCGAGAAAGTTTTGGAAGATCCGCACCGGCTTGCGGCTGTCACCGGAGGCGAGCTCGACCCTTCCACGACTCTCCGGATGCAGGAGGATGATGCTGCATCCGAAACGATTCGGTCCCTTGCCGGCAATCATCGGGAACCATGGCCGCGCGAGGCGTGATACCGGCCTGAACAGGAACTGGATGTCCGGCACTTCCGATTCGGCATCGATGCGGGTAAAGCCCAGGCCGCTCGACGGAACGTTCGTGGCAGGTCCGATACCGGCCGTATAGGCCAGAAGCGAGTTCAGGATTGCCTGATCCCATCGCGACTCCTTCGCGAAAGGGCCGGCATCCAGCCGATCATATTCGAGCAGCACGACCACGTGGTCCTGCAGGTTCCGGCCGACCTCAGGCGCTTCGACAATCGGCGTGATGCCGTGGCTGCGCAGCTGTTCGGAGGGGCCAATCCCGGATAGCATCATCAACTGAGGCGAGTTGTAGGCCCCCGCAGCCAGGATGACCTCCCGGCGTGCCGTCGCCGTGCGCCTTTCGTTTCGCAGGCGGTAGACGATTCCCGTCGCACGTCGGTTTTCGATCACGATCCGCTCGACATCGGCCTGCTCCTCCACCTTCAGGTTCGCCCGCTTGAGCGCCGGCCTGAGATAGGACACGGAGGCGCTGGCGCGCCGCCCCTTGCGGAGTGTCTGTTGCAGCGGCGCGTGACCAGTCAGCTCTCCACTGTTGTAATCGGGGTTGCGCGGCATGCCGTAGCGGGGCAGAGCTGCGGAGAATGCGGCGTTCAACGGATCGCGATACCTGTTTTCCCGCACGTGGACCGGGCCGACCCCGCCACGATCCTGGTTTGGTTCCCCCTCCCAGGTTTCTAGCCGCTTGAAGTAGGGGAGGACGCTGTCGAAATCCCATCCCGTCGCGCCGTTTCTCGCCCAGCGATCGTAGTCGGCCGCGTCGCCGCGCACGAAGATCATCCCGTTGATGGAAGAGGTTCCGCCGAAGACCTTGCCGCGCGGCAGAGGCACGATCCGGCCATCCATGAACTGTTCCGGCTGGGTTTCGTAACCCCAATCGAAATATCGCTTCTGATTGATGCGTCCGAAGCCCAGCGGCACATGGATGATGATATCGCGATCAGGCTTGCCGGCTTCGAGCACGAGCACGGTCTGACGGCCGTCTTCCGAAAGCCGCGATGCCAGGACTGAACCGGCAGAACCGGCACCGATAATGATATAATCGAACTCCACCGAGCCTCCTTCGGCAACCGCACTTAATTCGCACCTCTCGTCGGGCATCTTCTGACATGCCGTCGAACGGCTGAAGCCGGCAATACGGCTGCGGCGGAATTTCGGTTCATGAAACTCTGCCGTTTCGATCTTTCCTGGAGGACAGGGGTGACAAAGAACCCCATACACCTGAGGATGAAGCCGTCTATGGAGGAGTGCCCATGATCGAGAAGCCAACAGTCGCCCGCGACGCCGTCCACCGCGTCGTCTACAGGAACGATGACGCCTTCAGCAGCCATCCCTTTCTGGGCGGCCTCTGGCGCGTGGGCAACGGTGATATCGTCGTCGGCTTTATGAGGGCGGATTGCACCTATGTATCGGGCGCCGACGTCAATCATGACCGGGTCACCATGTCGCGGCGGCAGATGTGCATCATCCGCTCGCGGGACAATGGCCGCACCTGGGACGAGGGTAATCTCCGGCCGGTTTTCGAAACGCCGGAACCACCGCTCTCCGAACCTGAGGATCAGATCACTGAATCGCCTTTCGACATGGATAGTCCGGATACGATCGTGGCGACGGGGTCTTCACCAGCCCTGCTTGTCGCGGATGCGAAAGCCTGGATGAGGATTTCCACCGATGGCGGCCTGACCTGGCGCCGGGCGTTCAAGCTGCCGATGTCGCATTTCGCTTCGCTTTCGGGGCATGGCTCGTTTGCCCGGCGAACGGATGGCATGTGGCTCGCAGCCTTCAGCGCGGCCTCGGCCGATGCGTGGCGCCGCCGCGCCGTTCTCTACGGAAGCTGGGATGGTGCCGAATGGACGTTCCTTTCCTTCATCACGCCGGCTGCCTTCGATGACGAGCTCGATGCGCCGCATTCGGGCACGCCGCGTTTCTGGGCCCATCGGTATTTCTATCCGCGTCCGATCGTGCTGAGGAATGGGCGTATCCTGGTATCGGTCCGGTCTCAGCGCGATCCGAAAGGCGCTTTCTGGACTGAAATCTTCGAAAGCGCGGATATGGGCCGCACCTTTCATTTCCTCTCCCGGGTCAACGACTGGGGCGCTCCAGGCGATCTTCTGGAAACGAGCGACGGAAAAATCGTCTGCGTCTACGGTTATCGCCTTCGGCCCTTCGGAATCCGTTACCGCACCAGCGAGGATGGAGGTCACAGCTGGGGCCAGGAATTCATCCTGCGCGACGATGGCGGAAGCTGGGATCTCGGCTATCCGCGCGTGATGGAGCTCGAGCCGGGGCGCCTGCTCACGGTCTACTACATGAACTGCGCCAGCGATCCCATCCAGGCCAATGGTGGCGTCCGCCATGTCGCGGCGACCGAATTCAGTCTCGCCTAGCTTTCAGCGGAAGTCGATTGAACCGGTTTTTCACAGGAAGAAATGAACGATTTTCGTGCGGACGAACGCCCGACTGAACTCCTAAAGCAAGGGCGTTGACATCATGGCGGGGGACGCCGTGGGCACTTGCAATCTACGCTTTCGATGGAGATCGACAATTGACTTTCGATTTGGCTCAGCGCCTGCAGATCGCGCGAGAACTGGAACTTCAACTGGCCGATTTCTGGCACGACGTCGATACCAACTGGGGAAGGCAGGCGGCCGACTTCTATACGGAAGACGGCGTATTCGAGGCCAGCGAACAGATCTATCGCGGTCGCGAGAAGATCAGGCAGTTCTATGAATACCGGATCAGCCGGGGGGCTCGGGTCGCGGCGCATACCGTGACGAACTTTCGCGCTCTTCCCGTATCGGAGACCGAGGCCACCACCACGTGGTATCTCGTTCTCTATGCCAATGACGGCGAGCCGATCCTGCCTTCCGCGCCGCCTATTCAGATCGCGCTCGCCACAGATCACTGCATCAAATGCGAAGACGGGCGCTGGCGGTACCGGCACCGCAAATTCGAAACCTGGTTCAAAGGCGGCGTTCCCACAACGACCTTCCGTGGATAACCCAGGATCGTATCCTGTCGGGCGTCAGCTCGACAGGATACGCCGCGCGACGGCGAGATGCAGGCGCTCCAGCATCTCGCCATCGACGCGAATGGCACCTTTCGAGGCGTTTTCGGGCGCCTCGAAAGCATTGATGACTCGCCTGGCCCAGTCGCGATCCCGATCGGACTGTGAAAAGATCTGGTTGCAAAGATCGATCTGGCCCGGATGGATCAACGTCTTGCCATCCATCCCCAAGGCGCGGCCTTCGCGGCATTCCATCTCATACTGCTCCCCCGCATCCAGGCCGTTGAAGACGCCATCGAGAACCGTCAACCCGTAGGCGCGCGCTGCGGCAACGCAGGAGAGAAGCGCCGGCCGGATATATTGCCGATCCACCGGGGGCGGCATTCTCATATCCTTCACCAGATCGTTCGTCCCCAAGACCAGGCACGACAGCGCCGGTGTTGCCTTGGTGACGCTTTCCGCTATCGCAAAGAGGTTACCGATAGCCAGCGGCGTTTCGATCATCGCCCAGAGCGATATTGGGCTGGAGCCCGCATCGATCGCTCTTTGCGCGGAGAGAAGTTCGTCCGGCCTCGAAACCTTGGGCACCAGGATTGCATCCGGTTTTGCCGCTATGGCGGCCGTCAAATCGGCTTCGTACTCCTCAGTCGAGATGCCGTTTATGCGAACGACGCGTTCGTGATTGCGGGGATGATCAGCGTCAACCGCCACGGCGACGTTTTCCCGCGCCTGAGATTTCATCTGCGGGGCGACGGAGTCTTCCAGATCGTAGATGATTGCATCCGCGCCAAGTGATGCCGCCTTGTGCATTGCTCGCATGTTGGAGCCGGGAACATAAATCGCGCTACGTCGTCTCATATTTCTCCGCCATCTGAAACCAGTTTCAAGAATTCTCGACTTCCGCGGATACTGATCGAATCGCTCGGCTAGCACCTCAAAAAGGAAGACTTTTTCTGATCGAGAAATTTTGAGGGAGAGCGCAAGGAAGATCTCGTCAACCATACACGCCTGCGCTGGTGGCAATTGGCTGACGCACCCGATAAACTATCGAGGAACTTAAAGCGAGTACCGCGTTGCGCTAAAAATGCGCTAGTTTTATGAGCCGGCTATACACCTGCAGCTTTTCGCAAAGCTTCGTTTATTCGACCCTGCCAACCTTTTCCGCTTGCGCGAAATTTAGCGATTACATCTTCGTCCAATCGGAGAGTGATTTGCTTTTTGGGGTGCTCTAACGATGGGCGCCCACGCGATTTGCGATGCTCCTCCATCGCCTTGAAGAACTCTGCAGGCAGCACGTCTATCGCGGGGCGCATGTTGTCGAGCTCTTCCGCGGTTAGCTCGGGAAAATCGACAGCATCCCAATCTTCCTTCGTGTAACCACGACCCGGTTCAAAACTCTTCATCTTTTGATTTTTGGTGGCCATGGAAGCTTCCTGCTTTCCTTTTCACTTGCTGGGCGAAAGCTGATAATTGATATCGCTTCAGTTCCGAGTGTCGCAAAAATGGCTGCGGCTATCCCATCGCGAAAGTAACCGATGGCCCTCAAGCTATGGACTTAGCATACCTTGCCCGAAACGCAGCGCCGGCCGAACGCGCACGATCCAGAATACTACGCTCTGGATTTACGATCAGCGGCCACAAAATCTGGACTGAAGATGAAGATTTAGTATGCCGGATATTCTATCCGGATTATTTTGCGATTTGCCGGATATTGGACACCAGATCTAAAAAAGCGATCCAAACCCGCAGTCAAAAACTAGGTCTGGTACCTCCCCGACAGTCCTGGCAGTGGTTAGCTCGACAGCAGTTACGAAAACTTTATCCGGAGGCCAGCAGAGAGGAAATCCGCGATAACTTCCCTGGAGTAGAGTGGCAAAAAATACAATCCGCTGCGCGATATTACGGATATCGCAGAAAGAAAAAGCCGTACAAGATTACCGGTGTGGTCCCCTCGATCAAAGCCGAAGCCGATGCTACGATATCAAATGGACGATGCGCGATCTCGACGAGGAAGCTGGCACAAAGCGGTATTTTCAACGCGCGGCTATCGCAGCAAATACCCCAACCTAAAAGCCATAAATCGAGGCGTGCGAGCACTCGGCGGCCACCTAGAAATCCGATGGGATGAGTAAGATCTCTTCTGTATTTAACCGTTGTTGCAATGATACGCCTCATATCACCCAGCGGAAATCAATTGTTTCGCAAGAAACTGTCATATGGACTTCGTGTCGATGACGTTCCGAAACGTTAGTGAAACCCTGCGTTTCCGAGCCAGTTTTACACCATCCACAAGATCGAACTTTCGTGCAGGAATTTCGTGTGTCCAGCTATAACGGCCAGCACCGCTCAACAATATGCCTGATTGAGAAGCGAGAATGATGGTTCGTGTTTCCGAGCTTCGTAAGTCACGAAAAACCATTTCGCAGGAAGACAGGAGGCTCACGGAAATTATCTCGTCGCCAAAACAAGGGACGCAATCGACATGGGCGCTGATGCCCTGCCCAGATAGATATTCGTTTGCAATGACCTGATCGGGTAGACTTTTGCAGTAACCCTGACCAACCAATCGCTCTGCTAGAACTTCAAGCCACTCCGGCAACTTCCCCATATAGGCATCTGCGGTAATGGTTCGCGCCTTATAGTCATAACGATAACCAAAATGCTGCACTCGACGCTTCAACACATTGCTCCATTCCAAAGAATCGAGCCGACTCGCAATTGCCGTCTCCTCCTCCGCGGAAACGAACTCGCTGAAGTACTGAATACCCGGCGGCAGACACGGCGCACTCAAAGCGAAGCCCACTTGCGCACAGCTTTGCTATTTTGCCGAAACACGTGGGTCACGAATTCGTCCCCTTTCTCAAGCGCGCTGGAGCCGTCTTCCTTCGTCTTTACATGAGAATAGCCGGGATATTCGGCAAAATAAAATGGATGAGCAACTGGAATTTCATAATCATTGCGTTCGGCGGCACCGTCCATATCAAATGCACCGGCATAGTGAGAGCTGTTTACCACCGTAATCGCGATTTGCCCTCCTGAACCATCGAGATAGGCTTGTCGCATCAACGCCTCCTATTGTCCTAGCTCCCCGTCGTTGCAATGTCCGTGCGTTCCGGCCCGTTTCTTCCGAATATGATTCCACTCTTTGAAAAGTCGTCGTAGTGATGTTCGAAACTCTACCGCCAATTAGATTTGAAAGAGCGATGGAAAAGCTCAGGTTGCCTTCACCGACCAATAAGACCGGCCCAATTTTTGCAGCCTCGGCGAAATCAAAGGGAGTCTTGATATCAAGAAGGCGCTTCAACGTAAGCGCAGAAAGCAACCACTTTTGCCAAGTAACATCAGAAATTACTTTACGGACAACACATTCGCCCCTTGATCTCATTGCGCTCCACCTCTGTTTGGTTTCGCAGCAAGCATCGCACACGACACACGGAGGGGGATAATTGGCGGAGATTATCCGATTTATTACGCTTATATGCTTGATCGCAGTATCGATTAAACTATTGAAGAAATAGATATATCGACATCTTAAAATTTCATATCAAATAGGAAAATCCCGATTATCGGAAATTCCTTATCCCCCTCGCTAACGGCGGATGGAAATATGAATCTTGATGAAAATGACGCGGCCTATTTACGCAACGTCCATCAGAGAAGATCCGAATTTTCTATCCGCAATGATGTAGCCATTTTCAACGCCTTTTCAACTTGAAAAACGTCTAGACTCGGAACCGACATCAATCACTTACATCGCTTTTGTCTAGAACCCGAATGTTGGTTGACCGCCACAGTATCGAACTTTCGACCTCCGCGCGTTGTGGAAGCATGGCAATGGCCATCCTCAGACGCATGGCGGAACGTGCTGCACAAGAGCGGCGCGCGGTCATTGCCGATGTCCCAGATGCTTGCGCGTCGCCTTGCCGAGATGCTGGGCCAAAAGACAGAAGCCATGGCCAAACACTATTCTCGACGCGCCGACATGTCGAAGAAGATGGCCGAGACGGTCAGCGAATTCGAAGCTGAAATGAACAGACGGAAAACAAAAACGTCTAGATGATCCGAAAATTGCGTCTAGACGAGGCAAGTCCAAAACGGAATCAAGGAGCTAATTTTTGGCCAAAACCAAGCGGTTAGAAGTGGTGCCCGGAGGCGGATTTGAACCACCGACACGCGGATTTTCAATCCGCTGCTCTACCAACTGAGCTATCCGGGCATCGAGGCTTCAAAAGCCTTCCGGCAAAGGCCGGCGGGGGCACGCCCCCGGAAGCGAGCGGGTTATAACATCTTGTTCGCCCATGTCCAGCGTCACGATCGACTTTTTTGACAGGTTTGCAAAAATCGCAGATTTCCGAACAAAAACAGCAAGACGACAGGATCAATGACCCGGGCTATCCTATTCGCGCTCTTCCGAGCGGTCCGCCTTCGTTTCGTCGTCGGCCACCGGAATGGCGTAGGAACCGCTCAGCCAGCGCGACAGGTCGAGCGTCCGGCAGCGGTCGGAACAGAAGGGATAGTGTTCACGCGAAGACGGCTTACCGCATTCCGGGCAAGGCCTGGTCTTCCTGAGCGGCTCCACCTTGCCGCCGGTCTTGATGGGTTCGGATGCCATGGTTTCAATGCACTCCTATTTCTCGGCGAAGCGGCATCAAGCGCTGGCGGGGATGCCGGAGACACCTGCCGGTGCCGGCCCCGAGGACCGGTTCACCCCTCCGGCCATGCCATCGCCACGTCGAAACCTTCGCCCGCCAGCAACGCCGTCACCTCGTAAAGCGGCAGGCCGACGATATTCGTGTAGGAGCCGACGAGCTTCTGGACAAAGGAGCCCGCAATCCCCTGGATTGCGTAGGCGCCTGCCTTGCCGCGCCATTGTCCCGACGCGATATAGTTCTCGATCTCGCGCGTGGAAAGCCGCTTGAAGCGGACTTTCGTCTGCACGACCTTCTGACGGAACTGGCCGCCGGGGGTGACGAGGCAGATACCGGTATAGACCCAGTGGCCCCGGCCGGAGAGCAGGTGCAGCGCGGCGGAAGCCTCTTCGGTATATTCCGTCTTTTCGAGGATGCGGCGGCCGACGGCCACGACCGTATCGGCCGAAAGGATGTAGCTATGCCGCCAGGCCGGATCGCCCTTCACCACCGCAAGCGCTGCCTCGGCCTTTTCCGCCGAAAGCCTGCGAGCGAGCGAGCGCGGATGTTCGGATTTCTTCGGCGTCTCGTCGATATCCGTCGGCATCAGCCGCGCCGGCGCGATGCCGGCCTGATTGAGGAGATCGAGGCGGCGCGGAGAACCGGAGGCCAGTATCAGCTTTTGTTCCTGCGCCATAAAAACCGCCGCGGATTGAAAAGATTACTTGAAGCGGTAGGTGATGCGGCCCTTGGTGAGGTCGTAGGGCGTCATTTCGACCAGCACCTTGTCGCCGGCGAGAACGCGGATGCGGTTCTTGCGCATGCGGCCGGCTGTGTGGGCGATGATTTCGTGCTCGTTTTCAAGCTTCACGCGGAACGTCGCGTTGGGCAGAAGTTCGGTCACGACGCCCGGGAATTCAAGGACTTCTTCTTTGGCCATCTATAGGGTTTCTTCCTGTGTTTGGATCGGGAACGGAGGAAGCCTTCTTCGTCCGCCCGAAAAATGTGCGCGGAAACTACACAATCGTGTCCGCTTTGTGAACCTCGCTTGGGAGCGATTCTCAATGTCTTTCAGGCGGTCCTGGCCGGATGCCAATTCGTTCCAAAGAAGCGCTCCACGATTCGATACCGGAGAGGAAGGCGGACCTCGCAACAGGACATCGCCGTCAGCGGTGACAATGAAGCCGAAGAAATCGTCCTGGAATTCGTCAAATACAAGCGGCTGACGCCGGCCGGCAAGCATGGATATCGGGTGGCAGGAGCGTTTTTGCAATGGCTGCTCAACCGCGCCAATAGAGCACGCAGACGAGCGTGAAGAGCCGCCGCGCGGTATCGAAATCGACCCGGATCTTGCCATCGAGCCGATCCATCAATGTCTGCGAACCTTCGTTATGGATGCCGCGCCGGCCCATATCGATCGATTCGATGCGGCTTGGCGTGGAAGATCGGATCGCCTCGTAATAGCTCTCGCAGATCAGGAAATAGTCCTTGATGATCCGCCGGAAAGGCGTGAGCGACAGGATGTGGGTCGCGACCTCCTCGCCCTTTTCCGTGGTAATGCCAAGCACCAGCTTGGAATCGACCAGAGAGAGCTTGAGGTGATAGGGACCGCCGGGATGGCCGATCGGCTCGAATGCATTTTCCTCGACGAGATCGAAGATGGCGACCGCCCGCTCATGCTCCACATCGGGGGTCGAGCGCCCGATAGAGTCGTCCAGGACGACATCGGAGAGCCGGAAGTCCCCCTTCCCCATCCATCAACCCCAATCGTTCAGAGGTGCGGCGTTCAGGCGGATCGCGACGGAACGGGCATGGGCGTCGAGCCCTTCGGAGCGGGCAAGCGTTATCGCAGCCGGCGCAAGCTGGCGCAGCTGGTCCGGGCCGAGGCGCAGGATGGAGGTGCGCTTGACGAAATCGAGCACCGAGAGGCCGGAGGAAAAGCGGGCCGAGCGCGCCGTCGGCAGCACGTGGTTGGAACCGCCGACATAATCGCCGATGACTTCCGGCGTATGGCGGCCGATGAAGATGGCGCCGGCATTGCGGATGCCCGCCAACAGAACGTCCGGGTCGGCAACGGCGAGTTCCAGATGCTCGGCAGCGATGCGGTTGGCAAGCGGCAGCGCGGCTTTCAAATCCGGCACAAGGATGATGGCGCCGAAATCCCGCCAGCTCGCAGCGGCGGTTTCAGAACGCGACAGCGTCTTCAACTGACGTTCGACGGCCGCATCCACCGCCTTGCCGAGGCCGGCATCGTCGGTGACGAGGATCGACTGGGCACCGGCATCATGTTCCGCCTGTGCCAGCAGGTCGGCCGCCAGCCAGTCCGGATCGTTCTCCCCGTCGGCGATGACGAGGACTTCCGAGGGACCGGCGATCATGTCTATGCCGACCGTGCCGAAGACCTGCCGCTTTGCCGCCGCGACATAGGCGTTGCCCGGGCCGACGATCTTGGCGACAGGCGCGATCGTCTCCGTGCCATAGGCAAGCGCCGCCACGGCCTGAGCACCGCCGACGCGATAAATTTCGGTGACGCCGGCGACGCGCGCCGCAGCCAGCACGGCCGGATTGATCCTGCCGCCGCCTGCCGGAACGACCATGACGAGGCGCGGCACGCCGGCAACCCTGGCAGGCACGGCATTCATCAGCACCGAGCTCGGATAGCTTGCCGTGCCGCCCGGCACATAAAGCCCGACCGCCTCGATCGCCGTCCAGCGGGAGCCCAGGCCCACGCCGATCGCATCCTCGTAGATGTCGTCCTTCGGCATCTGCCGGGCATGGTGTCTTTCGATGCGTTCGGCTGCGAATTTCAGCGCGTCCAGAACCTTGGGATCGGTCTCGGCAACGGCGGCATCGACATCCGCCTCACTGACCCGGATGCCCACCTTTGCAAGATCGATTCCGTCGAAACGGGCGGAATAGTCGATCAGCGCCGCATCGCCACGGGCACGCACGTCATCGATGATGGCGCGCACCACGGCATTGACATCCTCCGACACCTCGCGCTTGGTCGAGAGGAAAGCGGAAAACTTCGCCTCGAAATCCTGCGATGCCTGCTCCAGCCAGATTGCCAAGCGGATATTCCTTCCAGATTGAATGCGATACGGCTCCGGCCAAGGTCCAAGGACCTTACGGATGGCGGGGCCTCGACGCCGTTTCCCATGCGCCGCCGACATCCGCAAGAGCAACTTCGATACATTCGACATCGAGCGCAATCGTAGCCGCACCGGACAAAACCAGTTCGATCGTGCCCTCCGGGCCGTCGCCCTTCTGCGCGAAGGTGATCGCGAGCAGCGAAAGCACTTCGTCCTTCTTGTTACGGTCGATGCCGGCGGAGCGCACCGCCTCAACGCGCTTCAGAACCAAGGCCGAACGGTGACGTTCGAAGCCCTTGCGCTTCTCGCCGGCCTTTTCCCAGACGAAACGATTGGCGGCGAGCGAGAAGTTCTTTTCGGAGGGCGACCAGTGGACATCCCCCACCTTGAACACGGCGTCCTGCATATGGGCGGAAATGATACCTAAATCATCCTTGTCCAGGGCAAGCAGTTTCAGCTCGGTCATCGCTTCACATTTCCATCCAGAGTCGCGTTTTTCACGCAAATGTTCCTAGGCTGGAAATAGGATGCCGTCGAGCCAGAAACAACTCGGCTTACGAGGGGAAGTCCGCGGAAAGGCTGATTTCCTCCCAAAGTTCGATCTGCGAAAGCCGTTCCTTGAGCTTCCTGGTGATCGCGTCGTAGGCAATTGCACCGAGTACCAGATGCCGAGGCGCCTCCTCCGCCTCCGTTGCCGCGATCATCGCCTCGCCTGCCCGCACCGGATCACCCGGCTGTCTGCCGCTATAACCTGCGGTCGCGTTCATGCGCGCACCGGCGGTCTCCGCATAATCGGCGATCCTGTTCGGCGTCTGCTTCAGAGAGCGGCCCGCCCAATCGGTACGGAACGGTCCAGGCTCGACACAGGTGACCTTGATGCCGAGCGGGGCACCTTCATGGCTCAGCGCATCGGAGAAACCTTCGACCGCGTGCTTGGTCGCGGCATAATAACCCGAGCCTGGCAGGCCCATGAAGCCGGCCATCGAAGTGATATTGATGACATGGCCCTTGCGGCGAGCACGCATGCCCGGCAGCACCGCGCGGGTCATGGCGAAGAGGCCGAAGACATTGGCGTCGAACATGGCGCGGATCTCATCTTCCTCACCCTCCTCGATCGCTGCCTGATAACCGTAGCCCGCATTGTTCACCAGAACATCGATACGGCCGAACTTCTCTTCGGCGGCCTTCACCGCACCGGCGATCTGCTGCATGTCCGTCACGTCGAGATCAAGCGCCAGCGCATTGTCCCGGCCTTCCGCGAGATCGGCCACGCGGCTCCTGTCGCGTGCGGTCACGACCGTCGGCCAGCCGCGGTCGAGCGTGAGTTTCGCGAGTTCGCGACCGAAGCCGGTGGAGCAGCCGGTAATGAACCAGACGGGAGAAGAAACGTCAGCCATGGGAATTCTCCGTAAGAAGCCGGATCGAATACGAGGCGGGAGAGATGATGGAATACTGTTTGACAAATAGAAATGCAAAAAAAGACGGCAAGGGCAGTGCCCTGCCGTCCTTTCAGAAATCTCGGCGTCTCGGCCCGATTATTCGCTGACGCGCTCGACCACCGCGCCGCAGCGGGTGAGCTTTTCCTCCAGCCGCTCGAAACCGCGGTCGAGATGATAGATGCGGTTGACGGTCGTTTCGCCTTCAGCCGCCAGGCCGGCAATGACGAGAGAAACGGAGGCGCGCAGATCGGTCGCCATGACCGGCGCCCCCTTGAGCCGTGAAACACCTTCGACACGCGCGGTCTGGCCCGAAAGCGAGATCCTGGCGCCGAGACGGGCAAGTTCCTGCACGTGCATGAAACGGTTTTCGAAGATGGTCTCGGTGATGTTGGAAACGCCGGAGGACCGGGTCATCAGTGCCATGAACTGTGCTTGCAGGTCGGTCGGAAAGCCCGGGAACGGTTCGGTCGTGACGTCGACCGGCTGAATGCCGTTGCCGTTGCGCACGATGCGCAGGCCCGTCTCCGTCTCGGTGATATGGGCGCCGGCCATCCGCAGAGAATCAAGCGCGCTGCCGAGAAGAGCCTCGTCGGTGCCTTCGAGCGTCACGTCGCCGCCGGTCATGGCGACGGCCATGGCATAGGTACCAGTCTCGATACGGTCGGGAAGGACGCGGTGGCGTGCGCCGGAGAGGGAGGTGACGCCCTCGATGGTGATCGTCCTGGTGCCGGCACCGGAAATCTTCGCCCCCATGGCGGTGAGGCACCTGGCGAGGTCGACGATCTCCGGCTCGCAGGCGGCGTTCTCGATCACCGTCGTGCCCTTGGCAAGCGTGGCGGCCATCATCATCACATGGGTGGCGCCGACCGAAACCTTCGGGCAGACGAAACGGGCGCCGACAAGGCCGCCCTTCGGGGCCGTGACGTTCACGTAACCGCCGTCGATCTCGATCTCGGCGCCGAGCGTCTGCAAGCCTTGGAGGAAGAAATCGACCGGCCGCGTGCCGATGGCGCAGCCGCCCGGCAGCGAGACGCGGGCCTTGCCTTCGCGGGCGACGAGCGGGCCGATGACCCAGAAGCTGGCGCGCATCTTGGAGACCAGCTCATAGGGTGCGACCGTGTCTACGATCGTGCGGCAGGTGAAATGGATGGTGCGGGAATAGCCGTCTTCCTGGCGCTCGCGCCGGCCGTTGACGGCGATGTCGACGCCGTGATTGCCGAGGATGCGCATCAGCAGCTCGACGTCGGCGAGATGCGGCACGTTTTCGAGCGTCAGCGTGTCGCTTGTCAAAAGGGATGCGATCATCAGGGGAAGCGCCGCGTTTTTCGCCCCGGAAATCGGAATGGTGCCCCTAAGCTCATTGCCGCCGGAAATTCTGATGCGATCCATACGTTGTCACTCTTTCTTGTGCGAGCGCGAAAGGACGCGTCTTTAAACGAAATCCGCCGCAGCTTCAATCTTGGCTGAAATGCCTGCCCATGTGCATAAGCTACGACGATTCGTCCGTTTTTGCGGCAGGCAATCCCTCCGTCGAATCGGCCTCGCCGGCCCGGCGCGCACGGGCCTGGGTCTTGCGGCGCAGGAGGTTTTCGCGAAGCTTGGCCGCGGCACGGGCCTTCCGCTCCGCTTCACGCGCCTCGGCCGCCTTGCGGGCACGGGCGCCGCGGGCTTCGTTGACGCCCCCGTCCGGTGCCTCGGTATCGTGCTGTTTTTCATCGTTCGACATAACCTTCCATAGCCAAAAAGCCGTTTCGGCGAAAGCGGAAGCGGTGTTTTCCCCGTTCCTCGCAAAGAACTTGAAATTGCGGCTTGCGCTCCCGGTGAAGCTATGGCAATAGGCCCCTCGCCGACGAAACCGTACATTCGCGCCGGCCGAAAGCTGCTATAGCTCAGGGGTAGAGCACTCCCTTGGTAAGGGAGAGGCCGAGAGTTCAAATCTCTCTAGCAGCACCATTTTTCCGCAAGCAAAAATCGATTCTGCCGAGAGCCGGCTCGTGGTTTGCGGACACTTCTCCCGTCCGCCCGTCTCATTGCTGCCACGATGCGAATATTCTTGAGTGCTCATGCAACGGGTTGCCCCCTTTATGCGTTGCCGAGCATCGGCTCGGCCTGTGCGCGAGCTCCTGGAATCGACGGCGGGCATTTCGTGCGGATAAATGCGCTTCTCAATCGCTGGAACGACCAATCGCTCGCCAGGCAGTTCCTGGTTGCCGGCGGGCTGGTTTCGCTCGCAGCCATGATCCTGATAGGCGCCTATGTCACGAGCCTCATCGAAGCGGCCGTCACACGCAATTCCGCGGCCTCGACAGCTCTTTACGTCGACAGCATCATCGCGCCCCTGCTTCCCGACATGAAGACCAACAAGGCCCTCGACGACGTGACGACCAGGGCGCTCGACGAAACCTTCGGCCAGGGCGCGCTCGGCGGCAAGGTCGTCTCCTTCCGGCTCTGGCGCCGGGATGGAACTGTTCTCTACGCCACCGACAAGAGCATGGTCGGCAAACACATAGAACCGAGCGCCGACCTCAAAACAGCCTTCTCCGGACAGATGGTCGCGCAGTTCGGCGCCGCAGGCAATCCGGAAAGCGAAATCGAACGATCGACGGATCGTCCGCTTCTCGAAATCTACAATCCCATCCTCCAGCCCTGGTCGGGCGAAGTCGTCGCGGTCTCGGAATTCTACGAGATCGCCGACGATTTCCAGCAGAGCCTGCATCAGGCGCAGCTCAGGAGCTGGCTTGCCGTTGCCGGCGTCACCCTTGCCTTCTTCCTCATCCTGTCGGCCATCGTCTTCCGAGGCAGCCGGACGATCGACCACCAGCGGCAGGCCCTGACGCAGCGCGTCACCGAGCTCTCCGAGCTCCTGGCCCAGAACAGGGCGCTGCATGCGCGGGCGCAGCGCGCCTCGCAACGCGCCACGGCGCTCAACGAAAGTTATCTGCGCCGGCTCGGCGCGGACCTGCACGACGGCCCCGCACAGCTCGTCGCCTATGCGGCGCTCCGGGTGGACAGCAAACTCCTCACCGATCCGGGCACACCGCCGAAGGCGCGCGAAAAGGAGGTCTCCGCGATCAAGTCTCGCCTGGACGAGGCGATGGACGAGATCCGCAGCATATGCACCGGTCTCGTGCTGCCGCAGATCGAAACGGCAGAGCTGCCGGATGTCCTGGAGCGCGCCGTCAACGCCCATCGCCAGCGCACGGGGCTCGACGTCTCGCTGTCCATGTCCAACGTGTCCCAGCCGCTTTCTCCTTCGGTCAAGATCAGCATCTACCGGTTCGTGCAGGAAGCACTCAACAACGGCTTCCGGCACGGCGGGGGCGTCGGCCAGAGCGTCCGCCAGATCTTCGAGGACGGGCATGTCGTCATAGAGGTCTCCGACCGCGGGCCGGGCTTCGATCCCGCATCCGTGCGCCCGGACGGCCTGGGGCTTGCGGGCCTCAGGGAACGCATCGAGAGCCTTGGCGGCACGTTCGACATCTCTACATCAAAAGACGGAACCACGGTCAGGATGTCCCTGAACGTGCGGGAAATGGAGCAGGCCTGATGACAGCCATCAAGATAGCGATCGTTGACGATCATCCCTTGTTCCGGGAGGGCGTCACGCGCAGCTTCGGCGAAATCGAGGATTTCGAAATTGTCGGCGAGGGCGGGTCCCAGGAAGACGCCATCCGTATCGTGCAGGAGCTATGCCCCGATGTCATGCTCATGGATATTTCCATGCCCGGAAACGGCCTGGAAGCCATAACCGAAGCGCTCGAACATTGCCCCGACCTCAGGATCATCATGCTGACGGTATCGGAGGCAAGCGACGACATCGCCACGGCGCTGAAGCTTGGTGCGAAAGGCTATGTCCTCAAAGGCGTTGGCTCCAGGGGCCTTGCCGAGATCGTCAGGACGGTGGCGGCCGGCGAAGCCTATGTGTCGCCCACCCTTTCGGCGCGGCTGATCGCAGGCCTTTCAGCCTCTACGGAAGCGGAAGAGAAGCCCGATCCCATGGCCGAACTCACCGATCGCGAACAGGAAGTCCTGAACCTTGTCGCATCCGGCCTCAGCAACAAGCGCGTAGCGCGCGAACTCGATCTCCACGAAAAGACCGTCAAGCACCACATGACCCGCATCCTGTCGAAGCTGAAGGTCTCCAACCGGACCGAGGCGGCGCTCGTCCTCCGCGACGCCACCGATCAGCGGTCAGCGGCCGAACGAGCGCAATCTTGACGTATCGGATGGCGTTGCCCGGCGATTGACGATCGTGCGCGAGCGGGAGTCGCGCATTTCATAGCGGCCTTGGGAAACCCTTTCCGTCGCGCCGTTATGATGGCGGACGGTGATCGACGTTCCGCGGGCATCGACCTCGACATCCGGAGCATCGCGCGCCGCCGGAGCCGCGGGCCGGCCTGGCGAAGAGGGAGCGGCCGCGGCCCTGGAGCCGGCGCCCTTGCTTGTTTCATCCGGGCCGGTTTCACCCGGAGACCCCTTGCCTCCCCTTCCGGTATCGATGCCAGCGCCGTTATCTGCGCCGGTGTCTGTCTTCGCGCCGGAGCCGGTGCCCCGATCGCCGGCTTTTCCGGATCCGCCAGCCTTCGACCCGGTCTCCCCATCGCCCGGATCGGAATCGCCTGCACCCGCGCTGCCCGAGCCAGCACCGTCTGCGGAACCGGTATCGCCGGCATCCGCGCCACCAGTTCCATTGCTAGTTCCACTACCGGAGCCGGTGCCTCCGCTGGTATCACCAGCCCCACCGCTGGAGCCACTATCCCCAGCGCTGCTGCCGCCGCCGCTGTTTCCGCCACTCTCGGAGCTACCGCTACTCGAGGAGCCGCTTTGCCCCCCGGCACTGCCGCCGCCGGCACCACCTTGGGCCGCAGCGGTCGATGACGCGATGTGAAAGCCCCCATCCGCATCGAGGACGACCTGGAACGGCGTTGCGATTGCTGCGGTCGCTATAAACGCGCCGCCGAATAGAAGCATTCTATGCGTAGGCATCCTTTACTCCCGACATGGCGATATCCTGCATCTGTCGCGTCCCTCCATCTGTCAGGAAAACCGGATATTTCCTCGATGGTTCCGCTTCGGGCCAAAAGGCCCGCCGACCGTCACGACGATCGGCGGGCAAGGTTCTGCGCTGAAGGGACCGATGATCGCGCAGGAATCCGGCTTCCGTAAGTCCGGAGTGCGGCAAACGCCTCCGCAGGTCATCAAGCGCGGGCTGTAACGGGAGGATCGATGCCACCCGGGCCTGGTCAAACGCCGATGTCCGTAACGGAACCTCCTGAAAATCCAGGATCGATCGCATTCTACGATCACGGTTCTGCGATTCCAGTCCCTTCGGACCTTTGCGCCACCTCCTCAGACCAAATGCCCAAACGAATTCGGGCTGAAGTCCGGCGCGGATCGACCTCAAGCCCAAAAATGGAACGACCCCTGCAACAAGAGGTTGGGAGGCTGCATTGCAGCTCACGCGGAGCTTCGCAAGCGAGACAACAAGACACAACAAAGAGGAAACGTCATGAAACCGCTGATGATACAAACGCTCGCGGTTGCGCTTCTTGCCGGTTCCACCCTCTCGGCAGTGCCGGCGATCGCTCAGACCGAAGCGCCCGCCGGGGGCCAGGGCGGCGGAGGCTCCGGCACCACCATCCTGCCTCGTCAGGGTACCGGCAACCAGGGTTCCTCCGGCGCGGCGACGCCGGACTCCGGGGCCGCCGGTGCTCCAAGCCGGGCGCAACCGCCGCAGGGTACGGAAAGTACAACGCAGCAACAGCAGCCTTCCGGCAACGGTAGCGGTTCGTCGAACGCCCAGACCCGGGGAACCGATCAGGGCACCGGCACCGCGCAGCAACCTGGCGGCCAAGCGGGTCAATCCGACGGCTCGACGGCAGGCGGCTCGGATTCGGGTGCGCGCACTCCCGACAACGCCCGCCAGGAAGGCGGTGCGCAGCAGCAGGCCCCGGACCGGGCTGACACCAATCGCCCGTCGGGCGAAACCACCGGCAGCGTCAATATCACGAATGAACAGAGAACCGAGATCCGTAACGTGATCGTCAGGGACAGGGTCCGGCCTGCCGACATCAACGTCAACGTGGATGTGGGCGTGGCCATACCGAGGACTGTGGTCCTGCATCCGCTGCCGCCGCGCATCGTGGAAATCCTGCCCGCCTATCGCGGCTACGAATATTTCGTTCTTGCGGATGGCCGGATCATCATCGTCGATCCGAGAACCCACGAGATCGTCTACATCCTGGTCGGTTGATAGCCGGCGGCAGAGCGGTCATCTCGGCGGCGGAAATGTCGATATCGACGTAAGTCCGCCGAAATCGAGGTGCCCCAACCTGTCACCAAGCAACCGCCCTCGACACCATTGGATGAGATGCCGCGGGAATCCACGCGCGTCTCATCCAATTTCAAGGGAGAACGTCATGAAGATCATCCTTGTTTCCGCGGCGGTCGTTGCCATCCTTGCCCCGGCCGCTTGCGCCCAGGAGGATGCCGTCAGCGGTGCGGCCAGCGGCGCCGTCACCGGCGCTGTTGTCGGCGGTCCGGTGGGAGCTGCGGTCGGCGGCGTGGTAGGCGCCATTGCCGGCTCGGCCGCCGGTCCGCCGCAGCGGCGCGGGGTCCGTTATGTCGAACGGGTTCCTATCTGCGAAGATCCGGTCGTGGTCCGGAAGAGGGCCGTCGCCGGCAAGCCGATCCCTGCGCCCGTGGTCGTCACGCCTATCCCCAATGCCCGGCATTATGCCTATGGGGTCGTGAATCAGCAGTGGATCCTCGTTGATCCAGGCACCCGCCGGAAGGTTGCCCGGGTCATCCGTTAAATCAGGTCTTCCTATTTGCACGTAAGGCGCAAGCGACCGTTTCCCCTCATTGGGTCGTGTCGTCGTCGCCCAGATCGTCCACGTCCGAAAGACGTACGAATTCGACGCCCTTCCGTTTCAAGGCAACCAGCGCCCGGGCGACGCCTTCTCCCACCGCATGGGTGGGCTGGTTGATGTGAGCGATCACCACATCGCCGTCCTTGGCGGCAGCGATGCGCTTCTCCGTCACGGCGGCGCCAAGCAGGGAGCCGCCATCACCGTTCAGCGAGTAGCCGGCGATCCGGTACCCCATGTCGCGGATCTGGCGGATCGCCGAGAGATCGTATTTCGCGGTCGAACCACGGAACCAGCGCGGCGCGGCAAAACCCGCGGCCAGCATGGCCTCTGCGCCGCCCGCCACTTCCTGCCGGACCGCTTCCGTCGAGCCGGCCGCCGCGATACCGTAGATCAACGCGGGCGCATCGACCGCCGGCACGTGGTTGCGGCCATGATTCTCCAGTTCGAAGAGGTCGAGGTTCTGCAGGAAAACCGCAACCGCCTGCGGGTTTTTCCTCAGCCAGCGGGCGGTGACGAAAATCGTCGCCGGAATCCGTTCCCGAACGAGGGTCGACAGGATGCGCTCGTCCGCCTGCCCCATGCAGGCATCGAAGGTCAGCGCCACCCGCGGGCGGGCCGCATTTCCCAAGCGCGCGACATGCAGGTGCGGTTCGACAAGCCTGGGAGCGTGCATGATATTTGGAGCGGCAGGCATGTTCTCGGCGCCGGCCGTCAGAGGCAGGAGCGCAAGACAAGCAGAGAGAAGAAAACGTCGCATGGAAATACCGGTATCGAGATTTCACCCGTCTACCGCTAAACCTTTAACGACTCCATGCGACCAAATGGCCGGCATCAAGGGCCGAAGGATGCCGGCCCTTCGCGATGCGGAGTCAGAACCGCGCCGAGGCGAGACGGTGCTGCAGCGATCTGAGGTCTTCGGCCTTGCGCGCCGCAAGCCCCCTCTCCCAGGCGATCGCGGTCTCGACGATGAGGTCGAGGTCGTCGTGGCGCGGCTTCCAGTCGAGCAGCCGGCGAGCCAGCGTCGAATTGGCGACGACGCTCGCGGCATCGCCCGGCCGGCGCGGTCCGTATCGGATTTCGAACTTGCGTCCGCCGGCCCGCATCACCGCCTCCAGCACTTCGAGGACCGAATAGCCGCGGCCATAACCGCAATTGGCGATCAGCGGCTCGCCGCCGCGGCGCAGATAGCTCAAGGCCTTCAGATGCGCGTCCACGAGATCGGTGACATGGATATAGTCGCGGATGCCGGTGCCGTCCGGCGTCGGGTAATCCGTGCCGTAGACATCGACGCCGCGCCGCTTGGCGAGCGCCGCTTCGCAGGCGATCTTGATGAGATGCGTGGCGCCCTCGGTCGAGAGCCCCGTCCGGCCGAGCGGATCGGCGCCTGCGACATTGAAGTAACGCAGCGCCACGAAGCGGAAATCATGAGCCGCCGCCGCATCGCGCAGCATCATCTCCGACATCAGCTTGGACTGGCCGTAAGGGTTCTTCGGACGAAGGGGGGCGCTTTCGAGGACCGGCGCATCGTCCTTCTGGTCGCCATAGACGGCCGCGGTGGACGAGAAGACGAAATGGCGAATGCCGGCTTCCACCGCCGCCGCAGCCAGCAGGCGTGTGTTGCCGGTGTTGTTCTCGTAATAATCCAGCGGCTGGGCGACCGATTGAGGTACGACGATCGAGCCTGCGAAATGCAGGATCGCATCGATGTCGTTCTCCGCGAAGATCTGCCTGAGGATGGCGCGGTCGCCCACATCCCCGAGATAGAACCGTGCATCGGCCGGCACCGCCCACCGGAAACCGGTCGAGAGCCGGTCAAGAACGACGACATCCTCGTTCGCATCGAGCAGAGCCCAGGCCATGTGGCTGCCGATATAGCCCGCGCCGCCCGTTACCAGAACCGCCATGTGATATTTCCCTGCTTATCTCTGGCAGGAGAAAATCACGGCTGAACTTCAACAATGCTTACCCGGCGGGCCTTCCGCCGGGTTTATCTTGGCTCAAGGCTAACCCGAGCTTGAGCAATTCGCTCAAATCCTATCGACCTGTCCCGATGAGGCTCAAAGACGCTTGATGTAGTCGGAGAGACGCGCGGCAGCCTCTTCGATCTGGCCGGCGTCACGCAGGAAGCAGGCGCGCAGGAAAAGCTCGCCCCCCTCGCCGAAGGCCGAGCCCGGCGCCAGTGCGACGCCGATCTTGTCGACGATGTCGAGCGCCGCCTTGCGGCTGTCGGTGACGCCGTCCACCTTCACGAAGGCGTAGAGCGCGCCGTCGGGCTTCAGGGTCTCGACCCGGTTGGTGGCGATCAGCGCGTCGCAGAGAATGTCCCGTGCCCTGGTCGCCCGGTCGATATTCGCCTGGGCGAAATCATCGCCCTCGTTCAGCGCCACCACGGCGCCGCGCTGCAGGAACTGCGCCACGCCGGAATTGGAATATTGCACCAGGTTCTCGATCACCTGCCCCATTTCCGGCGGCGCGACCAGCCAGCCGACCCGCCAGCCGGTCATCGACCAGTTCTTGGAGAACGAATTGGCGAAGATGATACGGTCGCCCTCCTCCATGATGTCGAGGAACGAGGCCGCCCGGGCCGCGCCGCCATAATAATAACGGGCGTAGATCTCGTCGGCGACGATCCACAGGCCGTGGCTGCGGGCGAGCGCCAATATGTTCCTGAGATCGTCGAGCGTAGCGGTCCAGCCGGTCGGGTTGGCGGGCGTGTTGATGAACAGGCCCTTCGTCTTCGGCGTGATCTTCGCTTCCAGCTTGGCAAGATCGAGCGACCAGCGGCCGCCCACGAAATCGAGCGGCAGGCCGACGGAACGGGCGCCGGAGATCTCGATCGCCGAAATGATGTTCGGCCAGGTGGGCGACAGATAGATCATCTCGTCGCCCGGCGACGTGACCGCCTGCACGGCGAGCATGATCGCATGCATGCCGGAGCCGGTGACATAGAAATGCTCGACCGGCCGCGAGACGGAGAAGTGCCGGGCGTAATAGTCCGAGAGCGCCTGGCGCAACTCCGGAATGCCGCGCTGATAGGTGTAGAAAGTCTCGCCTGCCATCAGCGCCTCGGTCGCGGCGCGGTTGATGAAATCCGGGCTCGGCAGATCGCCCTCGCCGGCCCAGAGCGGGATCAGGCCTTCCCGCCCGCGGGCGTGATTGATGATCTCGACGATCCCGCTTTCCGGTGCGGAGACGGCGCGAGTGCTCAAGCTGGTGATGATAGACATGGGATTCCCTGACCTGTTTTTCCCTGTTTAGCGCAGGGAAGCCGGAAAATCCCATGATAATCCGTGAGCCGGTAATCGATTCCGATGATGAATCGCGCGCTCGCGCCTTAAAGATTACTTGGCCTTCAGGATATCCCTGATCTCGGACAGCAGCTGGACATCGGCGGGCGGCGGCGCAGGGGCTTCCTCCGGAGCGGCCTTTTCTTCGGCGCGCAGCCTGTTCACGCCCTTTACCATCAGGAAGATGATCCAGGCGAGGATCAGGAAGTTGATGAACACCGTGATGAAACTGCCGTAAGCCAATACGGCGCCCTGTTCGCGGGCGGCCGTCAATGTCGGAGCGTTCACCGCGCTCGAAAGCGGCAGGAAATAGTTCGAGAAGTCGAAGCCGCCGCCCGTGATCGCGCCGACGATCGGCATGACGATGTCGTTCACCAGCGAATTGACGATGCCGGTAAAGGCGCCGCCGATGATGATGCCGACCGCGAGGTCCATCACGTTCCCTTTGGCGATAAATGAGCGGAATTCGCTGATCATGGACATGGCTACCCTTTCGCCCCACGGCTCCTGTTTTCGATCACGCTTCGTTAGCGAATCTTCCAACGAAGTTAAGTTAAATAAGCAATTTCGAAAATACCCTGCCTATTGAACTTTTTACCGATATCCACAGTGATTTCCAAGCTCATGCTTTTCCCCTAATGTTTTAATCATGAAGCCCTTTGCGGGAGGAGCAATGCTTCCAGGCTGGGTCATTTTCGGTTCTGCTTTCGCCTATGTCCTGCTGCTGTTTGCGGTGGCGAGCTATGGCGACCGGCGAAGCCGTCTCTTCGGCGTGCCGCGAAACGGCCGGCCGATCGTCTATGCCCTCAGCCTTGCGATCTACTGCACGTCCTGGACCTATCTCGGCGGCGTCGGGCTTGCCTCGCAAAGGGGCCTCGAATTCACCGGCATCTATATCGGGCCGATCCTCGCCTTCACGCTGGGCATGCCGATCGTCAAACGCATCGTCGAGCTCGCGAAGGCCGAGAAGCTCACGTCGGTCGCGGATTTCATCGCCGCCCGCTACGGCAAGAACTCCACCGTCGCGATGATCGTCGCGGTGATCGCGCTGGTCGGCGCCGTTCCCTATATCGCGCTGCAGCTTCGGGCGGTGTCGAGCTCGGTCGCCGCCATGGTCAATCCGTCGGATTACGGCATCGGCAGCGGCAACCTCTATTTCGTCGATCTCGCGCTGATCGTAACCCTGCTGATGGCCTGTTTCGCCGTCATGTTCGGCACCCGACACACGGATGCGACGGAACATCAGGACGGCCTGATCCTGGCGGTCGCGATGGAATCGGTCGTCAAACTGCTTGCGTTCGCGACGGTCGGCCTCTCCATCTTCTTCATTCTTTTCGACGGGCCGTCCGACCTCTTCGCCAAGGCTTCCGAAAACCTGCTGGTCAGCTCCGCCCTCGCCTACGAGACTCCGCTCAGCCGCTGGTTCATCCTGATCGGCCTTTCCGCCTTCGCGATCATCCTGCTGCCGCGGCAGTTCCATGTGACGGTGGTGGAGAACCGCACGACGAAGGAACGCCGGGTGGCGGGTTTTCTCCTGCCGCTCTATCTCGTCGCCATCAATATCTTCGTGCTGCCGGCCGCCATGGCGGGGCTCATCGTCTTTGGCGGCGTCGGCGATGCCGATCTCTACCTTCTGACGCTGCCGCTCGCGGGCGAACTCAAGGTCGTTTCGCTCGTCACCTTCATCGGCGGGTTCTCGGCGGCGACAGCCATGGTCATCGTGGAATCGGTCGCCCTGTCGATCATGATCTCCAACGACATCGTCATCCCGATCTTCCTCAGGCAAAGGCTGATGGCCGCGCGCTCCGGCCAGCGGACCGATTTCACCCGGACGCTGCTCAACATCCGCAGGCTGTCGATCTTCGCCGTGCTGATCCTGGGTTACGGTTATTACCGCATGGCCGACAGCCAGTCCGGGCTTGCCTCGATCGGCCTTCTTGCTTTCGCGGCGATCGCCCAGGTTGCCCCGGCGCTTTTCGGAGGGCTGATCTGGCGGCGGGCGAACGCCCGCGGCGCGATCCTCGGCATGTCGCTCGGCTTCCTCGCCTGGGCCTACCTCCTCTTCCTGCCGAGCCTCGGCGGGCCGGACAATTCCCATGTCGCGGCGGCCATCCTGAACTTCCTCTTCCCGGGCACCGGCATCTTCTCCGGGCCGGAGAGTGATCCGCTCGTCAACACCACGATCTTCAGCCTGACGCTCAACACGCTCGCTTTCGTGCTCGGTTCGCTGTCGCGCAATCCGCGGCCGGTCGAACGCATCCAGGCCGGCATTTTCGTGAAGCGGCACCTGCGCTCGCAATTCGCCACGCGCGGCTGGAAGACCCGCGTCAGCGTCGGCGATCTGAAAACGGCGATCGCCCGTTATCTCGGCGAGGAGCGGATGCGCCGCTCCTTTTCCAACTACGAGCAGAGCGCCGGCCGGACCTTCAGCGACGAACAACCCGCCGACATGGCGATGATCCATTTCTCCGAACAGCTGCTCGGCAGCGCGATCGGCTCCTCCTCCGCGCGCCTCGTCCTCTCGCTCATCCTGCAGAAGGCCGAGGATACCAATGCCGATACGGCCTGGCTGCTCGACCAGGCGAGCGAGGCGCTGCAATATAACCAGGACATGCTGCAAACCGCCCTCTCGCAGATGGATCAGGGCATCGCCGTGTTCGACAGTTCCGAGCGCCTCAGCATCTGGAACCGCCGTTTCCGCAATCTTCTGGACCTGCCCGAACAGGCGGGCCAGGTCGGTTTTCCGCTTGCCGATATCGTCGCCATCCTGTCCGAACGGGGCGATATCGCCGCCGCCGAACAGGCGGAGGTCATCCGCCAGTTCCATACGCTCGACGCGCCCTTCTCGCTGGTGCTTTCCGACGGAGAGCGCATCATCGAAGTCCGCTCTAACGCCATGCCGGACAGGGGCATCGTCGCGACCTTCACCGACATTTCCGAGCGCGTCGCCGCCGACAAGGCCTTGAAGCAGGCGAACGAGACCCTGGAACAGCGCGTCGACGAACGCACCGTAGAACTGACGCGCGTCAATCACGCCCTGGCCGAAGCGCGCGCCGCCGCCGACGAGGCGAATATCGGCAAGACGCGTTTCTTCGCCGCCGCCGGCCACGACATTCTCCAACCCCTCAATGCCGCCCGGCTTTATTCTTCCGCGCTGGTGGAGCGCCTCGGCAGCGCGGACGACAACGGCGCGCTGGTGCGCAACATCGATTCGGCGCTGGAATCGGTCGAAGCCATTCTCGGCGCCGTGCTCGACATTTCCCGGCTCGACACGGGCGCCATGAAGCCGCGCTTCACCTCCGTGCCGCTCGAGGATCTCTTCAAGCGTATCGAGACCGATTATGCGCCGATGGCACGCGAGAAGAACCTGAAATTCGTCGTCATGCCGACATCGCTGCGGGTGCGTTCCGACGCAAACCTGCTGCGCCGGCTGGTGCAGAACCTCGTCTCCAACGCGATCAAATACACGATCGACGGCAAGGTCCTGGTCGGCGCGCGGCGGCGGGGCGAGCAGGTGATCATCGAGGTTTTCGATTCCGGCATCGGCATTCCGCCGTCCAAGTTCAGAACCGTCTTCAAGGAATTCGCACGGCTGGACGAGGGCGCGAAAACGGCGGGCGGCCTCGGTCTCGGCCTGTCGATCGTCGATCGCATTTCCCGCGTGCTCAACCACCCCGTCCAGCTTTCCTCGACGCCCGGACGCGGCACGATCTTCCGCGTCGAGGTCCCGATGGATATTCCGGTATCGCAGACCGTCCGCGCGGCACTCCAGCCCGAGCGACGCAAGCGCTCGCAGCCGCTCAACGGGCTCCGGGTGCTCTGCATCGACAACGAACCGCGTATCCTGGAAGGCATGGCGCTGCTCATCACCGGCTGGGGCTGTACCGTCGGCCAGGCGGCGTCGATCGCCGCCCTCGATGACATCTTCGCCCGCCGCGAGCCGCCTCCGGAGATCATCATCGCCGACTACCATCTCGACGACGGCGACGGCATCGAGGCGGTCCTGAAACTCAGGGCGAGATATCAGGCCGATATCCCGGCGCTCATCATCACCGCCGACCGTACGCCCGACGTGCGCGCCGAGGCGGAAAAGCACGATATCGGCGTGCAGCACAAGCCTGTCCGCCCCGCTGCGATGCGCGCTTACCTCACACAGGTTGCAGGCCTGAAGCGCGTTGCTGCCGAATAGCCTGAACCAATCCCAACATTCCGTTCATCGCAGAGTCATCACGCACAGTTTACGGTCGACTCCGTCTAAACCGTCTAAGAAGGGTCGGCTTAAGCGCCGCAAGGCGGAACCCTCCGGCTTTTCGTGGCGTTTAGGCGCGTGACCTTCCTGGCCCGCAGAGGCCTTACGGACCGACCGGCGCGAGCCATCGGAACCGGCAGAGACGGAGACCGCGACCGATGAAACGCTTTGATATTATTGACGGCATGCGAGGATATTTTCTCGTTTTCATGCTGATCAATCACCTGATTTTCGCCGGCGGTTACTGGCTGGTCAAGATCAACCACAACCAGCTTGCCTTCGTGGAAGACGCCCAAGGATTCGTCTTCCTGTCAGGCCTGCTCATCGGCATGGTCTATGCCAAGAAGATGCTGAAGAACGGCTATGCGGCCGGTCGCGGGGCAATCTATACCCGCGCCTTCGAGCTCTACCGTTATGCGATGGGCATCGTGCTGGTTGTGCTGGTGGCGCAGATGCTGCTGCCCGGCGCCTATACGATCTGGTTCAACTGGCTCGGCTATACCAATTTCGACGATCCGCTGCGTCTGGCCGCGATCGCGAGCTTCCTCTATCAGCCGACCTTCATGGACATCCTGCCGCAGTATATCATCTACATGCTCTTCGCGCCGATACTCGTGAAGCTCGTGCTGGAGGACAAGTGGCACTATGTCGTCGCCGGCTCGGTCATTCTCTGGATGACGGCGCAGCTCGGTTTGCAGCAGATCGTCACGACGCCGATGAACGATCTCGTCATGGGCGCCGACGACCAGGGCATCCGCGTATCGTTCAACCTGCTCGGCTGGCAGATCGTCTTCTATTCGGCGCTCGTGCTCGGCGCGCTGACCTCGGCCGGCAAGATCGACTGGAAGAAGATCCTCTCGCCGGAGAACACCTTTATCCCGAAGGCGGCTCTGGTGCTCGTGCTCTTCTTCCTGCCGCTGCGCCTCATCACCGCGCATGAGCTGATGCCGCCGCATATGATCGGCAAGTTCGCCTCGATGGAAATCCGCGCCGATTTCGGCCCCGTCTACCTCTTGAACTTCGCCGCCGTCGGCATGCTCGTCACCTGGCTGATCGTCGCGGGTCCGAAGCATCAGTCGGAATGGGTCCGCCGCGTCGCCGGTGCGCTGACCTGGGTCTTCTCGCTGAAATACCTGCAGCTCCTCGGCCGCCACTCGCTCTATGTCTATGTGTGGCACGTCGCGATCGTCTATTTCGTCTATTATTTCGACGGCCGTTCGCCGGAGCTCAGCCAGCTGACCAAGACCGTGATCGCCTTCGTGTCGATCGCGCTCCTGTCGATCCCGGCTCTGTGGCGTGAACGAGACAGGTTCCTCGGGACGGCAGAGCCTGCCCCCGTCAAGGTCCAGCGGCCGAAGCCGCAGCAGATGACCATCCGGTAAAGGAAACTTCGGGGCAGCGGCTCTTTTACGTCACTGCCCCGACCTGCCATGGCACGAATTCGTTGTCGCCATAGTCGTAGATCTCGCTCAGCGTCTTCTTGCCCGAAGCGACTGCGATCACATCCTCGAAAATCCGCGCACCCGCCTCCTCGATCGTCTCCTCGCCGGTGACGATGCCGCCGCAGTTCAAATCCATGTCCTCCTTCATGTGGTCGTACATTTCGGAGTTGGTGGCGATCTTGATGCAGGGCGCCGGCTTGAAGCCCGACACCGAGCCGCGGCCGGTGGTGAAACAGATGACGTTGCAGCCACCGGCCACCTGACCCGTCACCGCAACCGGGTCGTAACCCGGCGTATCCATGAAGACGAAACCCGGTTCGGTGACGGTCTCGGCGAATTCATAAACCGCCTTCAGCGGCATCGATCCGCCCTTGGCGACGGCGCCGAGCGATTTTTCGAGGATGGTGGTCAGGCCGCCGAGCTTGTTACCGTAGGATGGGTTGTTGTTCAGCTCATCGCCGTTGCGGGCGGTATAATCGCGCCACCAGTCTATCCGCTGCAGAAGCTTCTGCGCCACGTCCGGCGTCACGGCCCGGCGCGTCAGCAGGTGTTCGGCGCCATAGATTTCGGGCGTTTCCGAAAGCACGGTCGTGCCGCCGTTGCGGACGATGAGGTCGGAAGCGTAACCCAGCGCCGGATTGGCGGAAATGCCGGAATAACCGTCCGAACCGCCGCATTCGAGCGCCAGCTTGAGTTTCGACAGCGGCTGCGGCGTGCGGACCGCGGCGTTCACGCCCGGCAGCATTTCCTTGATGATGGCGATCGCCGCGTCGATCGTCTTCCTCGTGCCGCCATGCTGCTGGATGTTCATGGTGCGCAGACGATCGCCCTCTTCCATACGGTAATGCTCTAAAATCGGCGCGATCTGGTTCGTCTCGCAGCCGAGACCGATCATCAGGATGCCACCGAAATTCGGATGTTTCGCATAACCCTGGATGGTGCGGATCAGCAGCCGGTAGCCTTCCGACCTGGTGTTGAGCGCGCAGCCGCCGCCATGGGTCAGCGCCACGACGCCATCGACGTTCGGAAAGCCGTCGAGCCCGCCCATGCGGTTGAAATGGTCGGCGATATAACGCGACACCGTGGCGGAACAGTTCACCGAGGAGATGACGCCGATATAATTGCGCGTGCCGGCGCCGCCGAGGCCTCGATCGTAACCCAGGAACGTGCGCCGCCCGGCCTCCGGCAGCATGCCGCGTTCCTCGATATCGACGCTGAACTGATGCTCGTGCTCCGACGGCAGCATGGCGAGATTGTGCAGATGCACATGGCTGCCGGCCGCGATGTCCTCGGTCGCGACACCGATCACCTGTCCGTATTTCTTCACCTCGTGCCCCGCCGGAATCGGCCTGATCGCCACCTTGTGGCCGCGGCCGATCAGTTCGCGCGCCAGAAGATCGCCGTAACCGGTCGGACCGCCCGCCTGCATGGGACGCCGCGCGACGCCCACGTCATCGATCGGATTGAGAATGATGATGGGTGAAACCATCGCGTCCATGATTGCCTCCTCCCCGAAGCCTTCCCTGGAACAGGAATATCACCGGGCCTCGTTGTTCATCCAGCGCTGTTTGGATTCCTCCAGATGTGTATGCATCATGGCCTGCGCCAGCAGCGGATTGCGCGCCTCCAGCGCCGCGTAGATCGCCTCGTGCTCAGCAAGCGCGAAAGCCCATGTATCGGGTGTTTCGAAGCGAACGCGGATCTGGGCCGAGAGCGGGCTGTGACGCTCGTCGAAGAGATCGCCGACGATATGCGCCAGCACCGAATTGCCCGACTGGCCGGCGATCGTCAGATGAAACAGCCGGTCGAGATCAAGCGGCTTGCGGCCTTCGGCGATCTCCGCCTTCATCTGGTCGAGCACATGGCGCAGGGTCTGCAACACCTCCGGCGTGATCTTCGCTGCCGCCGCCAGGATGACGGCGCCTTCGACGGTCGCACGCGCCTGCATCAGCTCCAGCGGGCTTTCGCCCATCGATCCCGTCTGCCATTGGCGGCGGTCCGGCTCGGCCGTCACATAGATGCCGGAACCCATGCGGATTTCGACGCTGCCCTCGATTTCGAGCGCGATCAGCGCCTCGCGCAGCGACGGCCGCGAAACGCCGAGCTGCTGCGCAAGCTCCCGCTCGGCAGGCAGGCGCGCGCCAGCCGGGAATTGCCCCGCCTGGATGAGCGTCCGGATCTGGTCCGCCACCTGCTGATACAGCCGCCGCGGCTCCGTCGTTCTGATTGGCTCGTTCATGGATTTCGTGATCCTGAAGATTTGGCCTTACCATAAACAGGGAACCGACAAGGAGCAAGAAGCAAAATAGGCAATTGAAAGATAACGATTTTTCATTTTCATCGAAAATACTGCCTTCCGCCTAACCGTCTTTCTGGTGCGCCAGAAAAAATTGGCTTGACCACTTTTACCCTGCAGTTTACCCATTGAGAACGCCTGCGGGAGGAGTCGCAGGCGGAGGGCCTTCGGGTTCAGGGAGGAAAGCGTGGAAAATCGGCCGGCGGAGCTTCGCCCGAATGCCCATGATGCCGCGATCGCGGCCGGTCGCGCCATGCCTGCCTCCAATGGAGAACCGCTGCTCCGCCTCGACAATATCAGCAAGGAATTTCCGGGCGTCAAAGCGCTCTCCAACGTCCATTTCGATCTCAACCGCGGCGAGGTTCATGCCGTCTGCGGCGAAAACGGCGCCGGCAAATCGACGCTGATGAAGATCATCAGCGGCGTCTACCAGCCGAGCTCCGGCACGATCCTCTACAAGGGCGAAGAACGGCATTTCTCCTCGACGCGCGAGTCCGAAGCGGCCGGCATCGCCATCATCCACCAGGAGCTCAATCTCGTCCCGCATCTTTCGGTGGCCGAGAACATCTACCTCGCCCGCGAGCCGCGCCTCAATATCCTGGGGGCCGGTTTCCTGGTTGATCGAAGGAAGCTGCGCGCCGACGCCAGGCGTTGCCTCGATCGGCTCGGTGTCGATATCAATCCCGACCGGTCGGTGCGCGGGCTTTCCGTCGCCCAGTGCCAGATGGTCGAGATCGCCAAGGCTTTGTCGCTCGACGCCGAAGTGCTGATCATGGACGAGCCGACCTCGTCGCTGACCGAACAGGAGACGCGCCTTCTCTTCAAGGTCATTCGCGACCTGAAGGCCTCCGGCGTCGGCATCGTCTATATCTCGCACCGGCTGGACGAGATGGCCGAGATCGTCGACCGCGTCACCGTGCTACGCGACGGCCGCTACATCTCCACCGACGACTTTGCCGCCACCAGCATCGACGCGATCGTCTCGAAAATGGTCGGGCGATCGCTGGAGGAGAAATTCCCGGACCGGATCTCGGTCCCGGGCGACGAGATCATATTTTCGGCTGAAGGCCTTAACCGCGCCGGCGCCTTCCGAGACATTTCCTTCACGCTCCGTCGCGGCGAAATCCTCGGCTTCGCCGGCCTGATGGGTGCCGGCCGCACGGAGGTCGCCCGCGCCATCTTCGGCGCCGATCCCCTTGATGCCGGCACGGTCACGCTGCACGGTGAGACGCTGTCGATCACATCGCCGCGCGACGCGATCGCCGCCGGCATCGCCTATCTTTCGGAGGACCGGAAGGCGCAGGGGCTGGCGATCAAGATGCCGGTCGACGCCAACATGACGCTCGCCAACATGGAGGCAGTGTCGAACCGTTTCGGCCTGATCGACTTCTCCAGGCAGGCAAAAGCGGCCCGGGATTACGTCAATCTTCTCAATATCCGCACGCCGTCCATCAAGCAGCCCGTGCGGCTGCTCTCCGGCGGCAACCAGCAGAAGATCATCATCGGCAAATGGCTGTTCCGCAAATCGAAGGTGCTGTTCTTCGACGAGCCGACGCGCGGCATCGATGTCGGCGCCAAGCTCGCCATCTACCGGCTGATGGACGAGCTTGCGACGGACGGCATCGGCGTCGTGCTGATCAGTTCCGAACTGCCTGAAATTCTCGGCATGACCGACCGCGTCGCGGTCTTCCACCAGGGCCGCATCACCGGCGTGCTGGAGACGCGGGAGACGAACCAGGAAGAAATCATGCGATACGCTTCCGGCTATGCACGGCCGGCGGGATGAGGAAAGACATGGCCGAAATCACCGAAGTTTCGAAGCAGAAAAGCGTGTCGTTCAGCGACCGGCAGAAGGACATCATCCAGAAATTCGCCGCGCTCGGCAGCCTGTTCGTGCTGATCGCCGTCTTCTCGCTGACGAGCAGCGCCTTCTTCACCGTCAACAACGGCATGACGATCGCCCTGCAGGTGACCTCCATCGCACTGCTCGGTATCGGCGCCACCTGTGTCATTATCACCGGCGGCATCGATCTTTCGGTCGGCTCGGTGCTGGCGCTTGCCGGTGTCGTCGCGGCGCTTGCCGTCAAGGACTACGGCATGCCCGTCTGGCTCGGCATGGTCGTCGGCATCCTGACCGGCACCGTCTGCGGCTTCATCAACGGCCTGCTGGTCACCAAGATGAAACTGCCGCCCTTCATCGCCACGCTCGGCATGATGATGATCGCCCGCGGCGTCGCCCTGCAGATCACCGGCGCGCGGGCCGTCTCGGGCTTAGGCGAATCCTTCGGCGAACTCGGCAACGGCTCGTTCCTCAGGATCGTCAACATCGGCGACGACGGCTTCCCGACCGTCGTCTTTCCCGGCATCCCCTACCCCGTCATCCTGATGGTGGTGATCGCGCTCGCCGTCTCCTTCATGCTGAACCGTTCGGTACTCGGCCGGCATATCTATGCGGTCGGCTCGAACCCGGATGCGGCGCGGCTTTCCGGCGTCAACGTCACCCGCATCGTCAGCTTCACCTATGTGCTGTCCGGCACGCTGGCCGGCCTCACCGGCTGCGTGCTGATGTCGCGTCTCGTCACGGCGCAGCCGAACGAGGGCGTGATGTACGAGCTCGACGCGATCGCCAGCGCCGTCATCGGCGGCACATCGCTGATGGGCGGCGTCGGTACGATCTCCGGCACGGCGATCGGCGCCTTCGTCATAGGAATCCTGCGCAACGGATTGAACATGAACGGCGTCTCCGCCTTCACGCAGCAGATCATCATCGGCCTCGTCATCCTGGTCACCGTCTGGATCGACCAGCTGCGCAACCGCCGCTGAGGAAAAGGGAACGCGGGCCTTTATCCGCGGGAACATCACGGGAGTGAGGAGTCTCCCGAAAACCGGCCGGTCAGGCCAGAAACAAGAGGAGGAAGACATGAGAAAGCTAGCTGCCGCGCTGCTGACATCCGCGATCGCCCTTGCCGCGATCCCGGCCCAGGCGGGCGAAATCGCCGTCATCGTCAAGACCGTCAATTCCACATTCTGGCAGAACGTCCAGAAGGGCGCCGATGCCGCCATGAAAGCCGGCGGCGGCGGCAACACCATGACCTTCCAGGGTCCGGCCGCGGAATCGGCGATCGCCGACCAAGTCAACATGGTCGAGAATGCCGTGAACCGCCAGGTCGCCGGCATCGTGCTTGCGCCGTCCGACCCCGACGCCCTGGTGCCGGCCGTCAAGAAGGCCTGGGAAGCCCGCATCCCGGTCATCATCATCGATTCGATGCTCTCCAAGGATGCCGAGCAATATTACCAGTCCTTCCTGGCGACCGATAACAAGAAGGCCGGCGAGCTTGCAGCCCGGGCGCTGATCGACAAGGTCGGCACCGAAGGCAAGATCGCCATCATGTCCTATGTGGCGGGCGCCGGTTCCGAGATCGGCCGCGTCGGCGGCTTCACTGACTATATCAAGGCAAATTCCAAGCTCGAGATCGTCGGCCCGTATTACTCACAGTCCCAGATGGCGACGGCCCTCAACCAGACGACCGATGTGCTAGCAGCCAATTCCGACCTCAAGGGCATTTTCGGCGCCAACGAGCCGACGGCGATCGGCATGGGCCGCGCGCTGAAACAATCCGGCAAGGCGGGCAAGGTCGTGGCGATCGGCTTCGACGGAAACCAGGACCTTCAGGAGTTCGTGAAGGACGGCACACTCGCCGCGATCGCCGTGCAGGGCTCGTTCCAGATGGGCGAACTCGGCATCCAGACCGTGATGAAGGTCATGAACAAGGAAAAGGCCGAGAAGTTCGTCGATACCGGCGTGGTGGTCGTCACCAAGGACAATATCGACAAGCCGGAAGCCAAGAACGTTCTTTACTGAGCCTCATACCCGGGCGCGCATCGCGAATGGCGCGCGCTCGCTCGTTTCCAGGGAATATTCCGATGAACGTCGCCGACCGCCGCAAGCTGCCCAACGCTCCCGTCGAACTGACCGTCATGGGTCTCGGCTGCGCGCAGATGGGCAATCTCTACCGCAAGACATCCTATGAAGAGTCGGCCGGCGCCTTCGAGGAGGCCTGGGACGCGGGCATCCGCTATTACGACACCGCGCCCTTCTACGGTTATACCCGCTCGGAGCGCCGGCTCGGCACGATGCTGACCGATCTGCCGCGCGCGGACTACGTGCTCAGCACCAAGGTCGGCCGGGTGATGCAACCCGACGAGACGGTCGGCCCGGAAGAGGACGGCTATATCGAGCCGCTGCCCTTCCGCCCGGTCTATGATTACAGCTATGACGGCATCATGCGGTCGTTCGAGGCGAGCCAGCAGCGGCTCGGCATATTGAAGCCCGATATCCTCTATATCCACGATATCGGCAGCATGACGCATGGCGACAAGCACGCGCATTATTGGCAACAGTTGACGAACGGCGGCGGGTTTCGTGCGCTCGGCGAGCTGCGTTCGCAAGGGCTGACCAAGGCGGTCGGACTCGGCGTCAACGAATGGGAGATCGTCGCCGACGCGATGAAGGTCTTCGACATCGACTGCGCCATGCTCGCCGGCCGCTACACGCTGCTCGAACAGCAAAGCCTTGCCTTCATGGACGACTGCGCCAAACAGGGTGTCGGCATCGTCATCGCCGGGCCGTTCAATTCCGGCCTGCTCGCCGGCAACCGCAAATTCAACTACGCCGATGCGCCGGCCGAAGTTCTTGCCCGGGTCGACGTGCTGCGTAAAGCCTGCGAGGAAGAAGGCGTCACGCTGCAGGCTGCGGCCCTGCAATTCCCCCTCGCCCATCCGGCCGCCATGTCCATCGTTTCCGGCGCCCGCACGGCGGAACAGATCAGGTCGAATGTCGACTGGTTCGCGGAGGAAATCCCCACCTCCTTCTGGTCGCGCCTGAAGGAACGCGGGCTGATCGCCGACGGCGCTCCGGTCGCCAACGGAGCCTGATCGATGCGGATCGACGCCCATCAGCATTTCTGGCGGATTGCCGACCGTGTCGGCCAATGGCCGCCGCCGGAGCTTGCGGCGCTCCATCGCGACTTCCTGCCGGAAGACCTTTCGCCTCTCCTTCACGAAACCGGTGTCGACGGCACCGTGCTGGTCCAGACGATGGAGAACGAGGCCGATTCTGCTTTCATGCTGGACCTCGCAGACAGGACGCCTTTCATCCTCGGCGTCGTCGGCTGGATGGACATGAAGGCCAGGAACGCTCCTGCAAATATCGCCCGACTTGCACGGCATCCGAAGCTGAAAGGTTTCCGGCCGATGCTGCAGGATATCGCAGACGACAGCTGGATCGACGATTCCTCTCTCGATGCCGGCGTTGCGGCGATGGTTGAGCATGATCTCGTGTTCGATGCGCTGGTGTTCCCGCGGCATCTGGAACCGCTTGCGAATTTCGCTCTTCGTCATCCCGATCTCCCCGTCGTCATCGATCACGGCGCCAAGCCACTGATCGCCGAGGGCCGCTTCATCGACTGGTTTGCGCATATGGAGGTGCTTGCCGAACTTCCGAGCGTGCATTGCAAGCTTTCCGGTCTGCTCACCGAAGCCGGCGACCAGAAGCCGCAGGCGGTGCGGCCCTATGCCGAAGCCATCCTCGATCTCTTCGGTCCGGAGCGGGTGATCTGGGGCAGCGATTGGCCGGTACTGAGACTCGCAGGGGACTATCGCGCCTGGCTGAGCCAGTGCCTCGACATCGTGCCGGAGGACGATCGCGCCGATGTCTTCGGCGGCAATGCACAACGCCTTTATCGGTTAGGAACGTAAGTTAATGCTGACGATCATCTGCAATGCACCTGGCAAGCTCAGCGCCATCGACCGCGCAAAACCGGTCCGCGGCGAAGGCGAGGTGCTGGTGAAACTGCGTCGCATCGGTGTCTGCGGCACCGATCTCCATATTTTCAGTGGCAACCAACCCTATCTTTCCTATCCGCGTGTGATGGGTCACGAGCTCGCCGCAACGGTGGAAGAGGCGGCCGCCGACAGCCGGCTCTTACCCGGCGGCACGGTCTCGATCATCCCCTATATTTCCTGCGGCCGCTGCAGTGCCTGCCTGAAGGGCAGGACCAATTGCTGCCGTCATATCGGCGTGCTCGGCGTCCATCGCGACGGCGGCATGACCGAATATCTGAGCCTGCCGGAAGAGTTCGTGCTGAAGGCGGACGGGCTTTCGCTCGATCAGGCGGCCATGGTGGAATTCCTGGCGATCGGCGCCCATGCGGTCGCCCGCGCCCGGATCGAGACGGGCCAGAAGGTGCTGGTCACCGGCGCCGGGCCGATCGGCCTTGCGGTCGCAATCTTCGCGCTTCTCGATGGCGGCGAAGTCACCCTTCTCGACGGGCGGACCGATCGGCTGGATTTCGCCCGGCAGCATCTCGGCATTACCTCCACCGTGCAGCTCGGCGCCGATGATGAAGCCCGGCTTTCGGCCATCACCGGTGGCGATTTCTTCGATGCCGTTTTCGATGCGACCGGCAATCCGAAGGCGATCGAACGCGGCTTCGGATTCGTCGGCCATGGCGGCACCTATGTGCTGGTGTCGATCGTCTCCAGCGACATCACCTTTTCCGATCCGGAATTCCACAAGCGCGAGACGACGCTGCTTGGCAGCCGAAATGCCACCCGCGCCGATTTCGAGCTGGTGATGCAGGCGATGCGCGGCGGCAAGATCCCCGCAGCTCTGATTACCCATAGAATGGCGCTTGGCGAGGTGCCGGAGCGCTTTCCGGGGCTTACCGACCCGGCGGCTGGCGTAGTCAAGGCGCTGGTGGAGGTTTGAGGAGAGAGCGATGCAACGCATGGGCATGGTGATCGGCGTCCGGCCGGAGATGATCGCGGAATACAAGCGGCTGCACGCCGCCGTCTGGCCGGAAGTGCTCGACCTCATCAGCCGCTGCAACATCAGGAATTACACGATCTTCCTGCGCGAACCCGAAAACCTGCTGTTCGGCACCTGGGAATATCACGGCACCGATTTCGAGGCCGACATGGCGAAGATCGCGGCCGATTCGAAAAACAAGGAATGGTGGTCCTTCACCATCCCTTGCCAGAGGCCGCTCGAAAGCCGCAAGGATGGTGAATGGTGGGCGATGATGGAAGAGGTTTTCCATCATGACTGATCGGCCATGCCGTAACACCGAGGACAGGACATGACGACAAGACTGGATGGAAAAAACGCACTCGTGACTGCCGCCGGCCAGGGCATCGGCCGCGCGACCGCGTTCGCATTCCTCGAAGCCGGCGCGAAGGTCCATGCGACCGACATCAACGAGGCATTGCTGGCAGCGCTGCCGAAGCACGAGAACCTGATCATCGGAAAACTCGACGTGCTGGATGAGGCGGCGGTCAATGCCCTTGTCGGGAAAATCGGTACGGTCGATATCCTCTTCAACTGCGCCGGTTTCGTGCATGCCGGCTCGATCCTGGAGATGAAGGACAGCGATTTCGATTTCGCGCTCGATCTCAACGTCCGTTCGATGATCCGCACCATCCGGGCCGTCCTGCCGGGCATGCTGGCGAAGAAGGACGGTGCGATCGTCAACATGTCTTCCGTCGCCTCCAGCATCAAGGGCGTGCCGAACCGCTTTGCCTATGGCGTCACCAAGGCGGCCGTCATCGGGCTGACCAAATCCGTCGCCGCCGACTATGTGACAGAAGGCATCCGCTGCAACGCGATCTGCCCCGGCACGGTCGAAAGCCCCTCGCTGCAGGACCGCATGAAGGCTCAAGGAGAGGCTTTGGGCGACTACGAGACCGCCCGCGCCGCCTTCATCGCCCGCCAGCCGATGGGACGGCTCGGCACGCCGGAAGAGATCGCCGAACTCGCCGTCTACCTTGCCGGCGCGACCTATACGTCAGGCCAGGCCTACGCCATCGACGGCGGCTGGACCATTTGATCCCCTTCGGCTGATCCCGACCCAAGAGAGCCTCATGACCCGCATTACCGATCTCCGCGTCTTCGATCTGCGTTTCCCGACCTCGAAAAGCCTGGACGGCTCCGATGCTATGAACCCGGACCCGGATTATTCGGCGGCCTATGTCGTCCTCGATACCGATACGGAAGGCTTGGCCGGCCATGGCCTGACCTTCACGATCGGCCGCGGCAACGACATCTGCTGCATGGCGATTAAGGCGATGCGGCATCTCGTGGTAGGCCAGGAGCTCGAAGCCTTCGCCGAAGCGCCGGGAAAATTCTGGCGGCATCTCACAAGCGACAGCCAGTTGCGCTGGATCGGGCCGGACAAGGGCGCCATGCATCTCGCCACCGGCGCGGTCGTCAACGCCTTCTGGGATCTCCATGCCAAGCGGGAGGGCAAGCCGGTCTGGCAGCTGGTATCGGAGATGCCGGCAGAGAAGATCGCCGATATCGTCGACTATCGCTACCTGACCGACGTGCTCACCCGCGATGATGCATTGGCGATCCTGAAAAAGGCCGAGGCCGGCAAGGCAGAGCGCATCGAGACCCTGAAGCGCGAAGGTTACGCCTGCTATACGACCTCGGCCGGCTGGCTCGGTTATCCGGAAGACAAGCTCCGTCGCCTCTGCCAGGAAGCGGTCGACGCCGGCTTCAACCATGTGAAGATGAAGGTCGGACGCGATCTCGAAGACGATATCCGGCGCCTCACCATCGCCCGCGAGGTGATCGGACCGGACCGCTACCTGATGATCGACGCCAATCAGGTCTGGGAAGTCGGCCAGGCGATCGACTGGGTGAAGAAGCTCGCCTTCGCCAAACCCTTCTTCATCGAGGAGCCGACCAGCCCGGACGATATCGCCGGCCACCGCAAGATCCGAGAAGCGATCGGCCCGGTGAAGGTCGCGACGGGCGAGATGTGCCAGAACCGCATCATGTTCAAGCAGTTCATCGCGGAAGGCGCGATCGACATCGTGCAGATCGATTCATGCCGCATGGGCGGACTGAACGAGGTGCTGGCCGTGCTGCTGGTCGCCGCGAAATACAACCTGCCCGTCTGGCCGCATGCCGGCGGCGTCGGGCTTTGCGAATATGTGCAGCATCTGTCGATGATCGATTACATCGCCGTTTCCGGTACCAAGGAAGACCGGGTGATCGAATATGTCGATCACCTGCACGAACATTTCGTCGATCCCTGCGTCATCAGAAACGCCGCCTACATGCCGCCCTCGCGGCCGGGATTTTCGATCGAGATGAAGCCGCAGTCGATCGCCGACTATACGTTCAGAGGCTAGAGTTTCTTCAGCTCCGCATTCACCAGCGCCCGCCAGGTGCCATTCTCGACGAGAGCCTGCGGGAACAGGCCCGGCACGTCGAAGAACGGAGCGGAAGGATCGTCTGGCGCCGACCTGACGGCCGCCGCCTTGAGCTCGGCAGCGCGCGGATCGTTGATGTCGGTCACTTTCATCAGATAGGTCATCCAGACCGCCGTCACGTAAGCGAATGCCGACGCATCCTTGCCTTTCGCAAGCTCCTCCACGGCCGGCACCATGATCCGCTGCGGCAGTTTCTGCGACCCGTCCATGGCCACCTGGCGGGTGGAGTGGGCGACGCCCGGATTGGAGAAGCGTTCGATGAGCTGCGCCTGATAGGCGTCGAGATCGATGCCGGGCACGGGATCGAGGGTTTCCAGCACCGCCGCCATATGCCGCCGGACCTGCTCGCGGTATTCCGGCACGGCGATGACGTCGCGGATATAGGTGAGACCCTTCAACTGGCCGAGATAGGCCATCAGCGAATGGGAACCGTTCAACAGCCTGAGCTTCATCTTCTCGTAGGGTTCGACATCGCCGACGAAGAGCGCGCCGCCGGCTTCCCATTTCGGCCGGCCGGAGATGAAGCGATCCTCGATGACCCATTGCATGAAGGGTTCGGTATCGAGCGCCAGCCTGTCCTCGGCACCGACGAGCTTTTCGGCGCGGGCGCGGGTCTCGTCCGTTGCGGCGGGGACGATGCGGTCAACCATGCTGCAGGGAAAGGCGCCTTCGCCGGCGATCCAGTTTGCAAGCGCCGGATCACGGGCGCCGGCCATCTCGATCGTCAGACGCCGGACGATGCGGCCGTTGGTCGGCAGGTTGTCGCAGCAGAGCACGGTGAACGGCGACAGGCCGGCGGCATGGCGGCGCGACAGGCCTTCGACCAGATAGCCTATGACGCCGACCGGCGTCGCCGGGCTGGCGAGGTCGGCCGCGACCGACGGATGGTTGCGGTCGAGCCCGCCCGAAACCGGATCGTAACCATAGGCTTTTTCCGTGACGGTGATGGTGACGACCTTGATCGCCGGGTCGGCCATCAGTGCCAGGATCTCGTCGCGATCCTCGGTTCCGGAAAGCCCTTTCACCACCGAGCCCACGATCCGGGCGCTGTCGCCTGCGGCACTGCGGGCGACGACCGTATAGAGCCCGTCCTGCGCCTTCAGGTCATGGACGATGTCGACCGATCGCAAGCTGACGCCGACAATTCCCCAATCGCCGAACGCCTCCGCCAGCGCCGCGTCCGTATAGACCGCCTGATGCGCCCGATGAAACGCGCCGATCCCTATATGAAGGATGCCGGGTTTCAGCGAAGCACGGTCGTAGGCGGGCTTTATAACATGGGCCGGAAGCGGCGTGGATGCGGTAAGACGCGGCATTTTGATCAACGATGCCCGGCACTTCGCGGAGCATCCTCCCGTTTGAAGACGGGAGAGTGATAGCCCTCCCGCAACGGCGCGGTCAACGGCATAGCTTCACCGTTCTGCTCCCGACAACGTGCTTTCCGCAGCGCTTGAGAATAAGGCCCGCGGCCTTATTTCTCCATGGTGCAGCTTCTCACCCGCAGGAGACCGACCATGACGGCGCCGCATCCTTCGAAGACGCATATCGGCAACCATAAGCTCCATCCCGAAACGCAGATGCTGAACTACGGCTACGATCCGGAACTTTCCGAAGGGGCCGTGAAACCGCCGGTCTTTCTGACCTCCACCTTCGTCTTCAAATCGGCGGAAGAAGGCCGCGACTTCTTCGACTTCGTCGCCGGGCGCCGCGAACCGCCGCCAGGCACCGGCGCGGGCCTCGTCTATTCCCGCTTCAACCATCCGAACAGCGAGATCGTCGAGGACCGCATGTCGGTCTTCGAGCAGGCGGAAAGCTGCGCGCTGTTCTCCTCCGGCATGTCGGCGATCGCCACGGTGTTGATGACCTTCGTGCGCCCCGGCGACTGCGTCCTGCACTCGCAGCCGCTCTATGGCGGCACGGAGACGCTGCTTGCCAAAACCTTCCTCAACCTCGGCGTCGCGGCCGTGGGTTTTTCGGACGGCGTCAGCGAGGAATCCGTCATTGCCGCGGCCGAACAGGCGATGGCGAGGGGGCGCGTCTCGGTGATCCTGATCGAAACGCCCGCCAATCCGACCAACAGTCTCGTCGACATTGCGCTGATGCGGCAGGTGGCGGAGATGATCGGCGAACGCCAGCGCCACACGCCGGTGATCGCCTGCGACAACACCCTGCTCGGCCCGGTCTTCCAGCGGCCGATCGAGCATGGGGCGGACATCTCGCTCTATTCGCTGACCAAATATGTCGGCGGCCATTCGGACCTGATCGCCGGCGCGGCACTCGGCTCGAAGCCGGTGATCCGGCAGGTGAAGGCGCTGCGCGGGGCGATCGGCACGCAGCTCGATCCGCATTCCTGCTGGATGCTCGGCCGCAGCCTGGAAACGCTCTCGATCCGCATGGAAAAGGCGAATGCCAATGCGCTCGCAGTCGCGGAATTCCTGCGCGGCCATCCGCGGGTGGAAAAGCTGCATTACCTGCCGTTCGCCGATCCGCAATCGCCGACCGGCAAGGTCTTTTCCCGGCAATGCAGCGGCGGCGGCTCGACCTTTTCATTCGATATCGAGGGCGGCCAGCCCGCCTCCTTCCGGTTCCTCAACGCGCTGCAGATCCTCAAGCTGGCCGTCAGCCTCGGCGGCACGGAATCGCTCGCCAGCCACCCGGCGACCATGACGCATTCCGGCGTGCCGGCCGACGTGCGCGAACGGATCGGCGTGCTCGACAGTACCATCCGGCTGTCGATCGGCATCGAGCACCCGGACGACCTGATCGCGGATCTCACGATGGCGCTCGACAAGGCTTGAGGACGAGCGACGCCGGGGGGAAGGGAAACCACCACCGGCTACCACCCTTCCTCCCCCTGCGTCCGCTGCCTGCCATCGTATTTAGGTCCGTCGTCCTCCTCGGTCCTCCCACTGAACTGCCTCATGCACGCCAGCACCTCCGGCTGACGTGCCCCGTTCGGGCCGACACAGGGCGGAAAGGCATCATGCCAACCCGGATTGCCGCTATATTGCGCCTCCGAGAGAAAGCCCTTGCAGGCCTTGGCGCGGCGGCAGGATGAAAGATCGCAGGTCTTCCAGAAGCCGAGATAGGTCGTGAAAAACTGGGTGTACTTCTGCAGTTCGCGGGATTTCTGACGTTTGGGCAACGCGCTGAATTCACCCCAGGTCATCCAAGGCAGATAAAGTCGCCTATCCTCTTCCTCCATCAGACGGCGTTTCTCCTCTTCACTTCGCGGCATCGCTCGCCCTCCTTTTGGGCACGCTTCCTCGTTCACGCGGCCGGCTTGACCCGTGGTTTGCTGGTTCATGGAGAGCCCACACGAATGCGGAACCTCAGTAGATTTTTAGTAGGTGGCTCCGCATTCGCGTGGCCTTCGGCGTTCTTTCGGGGCTTCCGGCCCCTACAGGTGA
>Ga0164243_10000206_pt1 | contig 132134 bp, 121 predicted proteins | sample OricompcompostOP_FD_108781 | JGI IMG/M metagenome (GOLD analysis project Ga0164243, IMG submission 108781) | Organic Plus compost microbial communities from Emeryville, California, USA - Original compost - Organic plus compost (OP) | ecosystem: Engineered > Solid waste > Mixed feedstock >...
CATCGAGTTCGGCCCGGGTGAGTGGTCCGGTGACGGGCACGACGGTGCGACCGGCGTACGTCTGGCGCGCCTGGGCGGGGGAGAGGTAGAGCCGGCGGAACGGCCCGTAGCTGGGGGTGTCTAAGGGGGTGACCTCGCCGTCTGGCCAGCCGACCCGGGCGAGCGGCAGCCCCTCGGGGTCGACGAGCTCGACGGCGCCGACCGCGGTGGCGGCGGTGGCGACGTCCTCGGGGAGGGAGAGCGAGAGCGGCGAGTCGGGACCGTTGAACCGCCCTGGCAGGGCGCCGGTGATGATCAGCTCGAGGTCGTCGAGCTCGGTGGGCGTGGGGGAGTACTGCGGCACGCTGGACACGGAGGCAACCCTCGCACAACGCGCCCAGTGGCCGCGCAATGGTCGCGCAATGGTTGCGTAGTGGCGCCGACTAGCCTGGCAACATGCCCTCGCCTGTGCCGTTCGCCGAGATCGTCCGTTCGGGCTTCGTGGAGGGCCGCCACCACGGCTCGCTGGTCGCCTTGGCCGGCGACGGCACGGTCGCCTGGTCGATCGGCGACGTGGCCTCGCCGATCCTGCCGCGCTCCGCCAACAAACCGCTCCAAGCGCTGGCGATGGTCGAGCTCGGCCTCGACCTGCCGCCGGATCTCCTGGCGCTGGCGTGCGCGTCCCATTCGGGCGAGGGATTCCACCAGGAGGGGGTACGCCGGATCCTCGCCGGCGCCGGCCTCGACGAGACCGCGCTGCGCAATGTCACGGACCATCCGCTCGACGAGCACGCTCGCGAGCAGGCGATCCGCGCCGGTCTACCGCCGACCCGGATCGCCATGAACTGCTCGGGCAAGCACGCCGCGATGCTCGCCACCTGCGTCCTCAAGGGCTGGTCGCTCGATGACTACCTCGACCCCGAGCATCCGCTCCAGCAGCAGATCAAGCGGGTCTTCGAGGAGGTCACCGGCGAGTCGGCGTACATCGCCGTCGACGGTTGCGGCGCGCCGCTGCTCTCAGCGTCGCTGACTGCCCTGGCACGCGCCTTCGCCGCGCTGGCGATCGCCTCCGAGGGCCCTGCCGCGCGGGTCGCCGAGGCGATCCGCGCCTACCCCCAGAATGTCTCCGGCACGACCCGCGACGAGCTTGCCCTGCTCCGTGCCATCCCCGGTGCGATCGGGAAGGGTGGCGCGGAGTCGGTCTATGCCGTGGCGCTGCCGGACGGCCGGGCCTACGCGCTCAAGACCGACGACGGCGGCGCTCGAGCTCGTCCGGTGGTGATGGCGGCCGCGCTGCTGCGCGATGGCATCGATCGGCTCGACGGCGTCGACGGCGACGCTGTGCGTGCGACCGGCGTCCATTCCGTCCTGGGCGGTGGCCGCCCGGTCGGCGAGCTCCGTGCCCTGATCTAGGCGCCGGATGCAAGCCATCGTCCTGCTCGCACTCGTGGTCTGCTGCGGGTTCGCTCCGCGGCTCGGCCGACCCGGCGCCCTGCTGCTCACCGTCCTCGCCCTGGCGTGGATCCCGCTGAACCACACCATGGAGGGGCCGATCCTGCTCACCCTCACCCGGCATCACGGCGTCACCACGGCCGACATGGCCTCGCTGGGTGGTCTCGCGGTCGCGGCGTATGTCTGGTTCTCGGCCGGAAGATCTCGCTAGCGCGCGCTAGCGCTATCGGGTGGCTAGCGCGGATCTGTCGACAAAGTCGGTGTAATACCGGACACATCGAGTGACTTCTGAAGGCAAACCCTTGAAAGCGCTAACAAGAGTTAGCAATACTGGGGTCATGGTCAAGAGCAAGGTCGGCAAGACCGTCGAGTCGCTCGGCGAGTACCTCAAGGAGCAGCGGATCTCAGCGCAGATGTCCCTGCGCCAACTCGCCGACCAAGCAGGTGTGTCGAATCCCTACCTCAGTCAGATCGAGCGCGGTCTGCGCAAACCATCGGCCGAGGTCCTCCAGCAGATCGCGAAGGCGCTGCGCATCTCCGCGGAGCAGGTCTATGTCCGTGCCGGGATCCTCAGCCCCGACGACAACATCGGCGGCTCGGTCGAGCTTGCCGTGCTCAACGACGCCCGGCTCACCGAGCGCCAGAAGCGCTCGCTGCTTGATGTCTACCAGTCGTTCCTTGCTCTCAACGGCCGTGTCACCGAGGACGCGTCGACCAGGACCGCCCTACCAGAGGAGAACGAGAACTGATGCCTACGCTGCCGAAGATCGACCTTCCCAAGCTCGACCTGCCCAAGATCGAGCTCCCCAGGCCGAAGGCGCCGTCCTTCGATGTGAACCTGCCCGCCGTCTCGCCGAAGCCGCTCTACGCCGGCGCCGGCGTCGCCGACCTCGCGGTCGCCGCGGTGAAGGAGTACGCCGCCGGCGTGCAGAAGAAGCTCAGCGACTACCGGTCCGACGCGACCGCCAGGTTCGCCGGTGCCAAGAAGAGCGTGACCGCCTTCGAGCCCACGTCGCTGCCGGCCAAGGCCAGGGCGTCCTACGCCGACTTCAGTGGTCAGACCAGAAAGACCGTCACTGAGCTCCAGGCCGATGTCCGGTCGCTGCCGGGCAAGGCCCGCGCCAAGCTGGATGAGACCACCTCGTCGGCGACCGACACCTACGCGGACCTGGCCAAGCGTGGCGAGGTCTTCGTCGCGAAGCTGCGCGGCAAGGCGGTCCCCGCCGCGCCAACGAAGGCGACCAAGGCTCCGTCCGCCAAGACCACGACCACCAAGACCGCGGCGAAGAAGGCTCCGGCCAAGAAGGCTCCGGCCAAGACGGCGGCCAAGAAGGCCCCGGTCAAGAAGGATCCGGCGAAGACCGCGGCCGCGTCCGGTGCCAAGAAGACGACCACCACGTCAGCGACGACGAAGTCGGCGACCGACAAGGCCTGATCGGCGCCGAGACTGAGGCCCGCCCCTGGAGCCAGGGGCGGGCCTCATCGCATCCTAAGTCGTGCTCAGTAGGCTCCCCGGCTGCCGATGACGGCCCGGAGGGTGCGGCGCAGGATGGAGAGGTCCTGCATCATCGACCAGTTGTCGACGTAGTAGAGGTCCAGGCGCGCCGCCTCCTCCTCGGCCAGGTCGTTGCGCCCGGAGACCTGCCAGAGGCCGGTCATGCCCGGGCGGACGTGCAAGCGGCGGCGCAGCGCGTCGTCGTAGAGCTCGACCTCGCGGCGGACCTGCGGACGCGGGCCCACCAGGCTCATGTCGCCGCGCAACACGTTGAAGAGTTGCGGAAGCTCGTCGATCGAGAAGCGTCGCAGCCACCTGCCCGGGCGGGTGATCCGCGGGTCGTCCCGCATCTTGAAGCGCAGCGCGCTGGCGCCCTGTTCGGCTTGGAGCTGGGCAACCCGAGACTCCGCATCGACGACCATGGTGCGGAACTTCAGGCAGGCGAACTCCGCCCCGTCGCGACCGACCCGGGTCTGCCGGAAGAACACCGGCCCGCCGTCGTACAACCTGATGCGGAGGGCTGCGTAGGCGAGGAGGGGGAGGGCGGCGAGGATGAGCGTCGTCGAGCCGACGATGTCGAAGGTGCGTTTGGCCCAGCGGGTGGCGTGTGTCCACCTCGGGCTGTCGAGGTGCATGAGTGGCAGGCCACCGACCGGCCGGACCCGGATCCGTTCGCTGGAGACGTCCGTGACGCTCGGCGCGACCACGAGCTGGACGTTGCGGTGCTCGAGGTCCCAGGCGAGCCTGCGGAGCTCGCTGGAGGAGTGGTGGGTACCGCCGGTGACGAAGAGCACGTCGACGTCGCGGGTGAGGCCGGAGAGCCTCTCCAGCGCGTCGGCATGGCCGAGCACCGGAACTCCGCGATCGGTCTCGGTGATCGCCGATCCGGAGGGTACGACGGCGCCGACCACGCTGTAACCGAGCCAGCGCTCCCGCCGCAGCACGGTGGCGACGTCATCGACGTGGCGGGGCCCGCCGACGATGAGTACCCGCTCCTGCAGGGCGCCGCGGTTGTGTGCCTCCATCAGCAGGCGGCGCAAACCGAGCCGGCCCAGGAGTAGGGCTGGGATGCCGATGGCGAAGGTGAGGGCGAAGAAGCCTCGAGAGAGCTCGTACTTCGCGAGGTAGCAACCCACCCCGAGGAGCCCGGCAGCGTACATGCCGGCATTCAAGACCCGCTTGAACTCATCCGCGCCCGCACCGAACAGATCACGTCGGTAGGCGCCGAAGGTCCAGCTGAGGCCGAGCCACCCCAAGCCCAGGAGGGGGCCTACGGCGGCGACGCTCTTGCTGATGTCGCTGTAGCTGTCGAAGACCGGGAGGTGACTCCGGCTGAGCATGCCGACCAGGCATGCGAGTGTCATCACGACGGCGTCGAGGAGAAGCGCCGTGTGGGGCAGGTAGTGGAGCGCCCTGCTCGGGGCCGCGAGATGCCGCTCCGACAGGCGCGCAGAGACTGTCGTCATTCGTCGCCCCCCGAGGGTCGATGCGCGTTGTCCGGTCAGTCTGCGTCGAATGTGCTCGAAGCTGGGTCGAAAAAGAGATGCGTCGACCGCCCTTGGTCGACGTCGTCGTCAGGTACGCGTGCCGACCGGGCTGACGAGGCCCGGCACCCGCGGCGCCGCGCGAGGATTCACACTCACTGGAAACCCTGCGAGTCCAGTGTCATCAGATGTCTGTACCAGTTGTCAACGTCCGGTCGTTACCGAACGGTGAACACTCGCCGGCTACCCGTTCGTGCGCTGGTGGGCCTCCCAGGCGGTGGCCACCATGCTGGCCAGGGTGTGCCGCATCTCCCACTCGAGGTCGCGTCTGGCGAGCTCGCCGGAGGCGACGATGCGGGCCGGGTCACCGGGGCGGCGGGCGCGGATCTCGGGGACGAAGTCGATGCCGGTCACCTCTCGGATGGTGTCCATGATCTGCCGCACGCTGGAACCGTCCCCCGAGCCGAGGTTGTAGACCGGTTCGAGCCGGTCGCCTGCGGCAAGCCGCCGCGCGGCGACCACGTGGGAGTGGGCGAGGTCGGCGACGTGGACGTAGTCACGCACACAGGTGCCATCGGGCGTCGGGTAGTCGGCGCCGTTGATGTGCGGCGTCTTGCCCTTCGCGAGGGCGTCGAAGACCAGGGGGAAGAGGTTGTGCGGGCTGGTGTCGAGCAGCTCCGGGCTGCCCGAGCCGACGACGTTGAAGTAGCGCAGGCTGGTGTGGTGGAGGCCGTGCGCGCGGCCCACGTCGGCCAGGAGCCATTCGCCGATCAGCTTCGACTCGCCGTACGGGCTCTCCGGGCGGGTCGGGGTCGCCTCCGTGACCAGGTCCACGTCGGGCGTGCCGTACGTCGCCGCGCTGCTGCTGAAGACCAGCTTGTCGACCCCGGTGGCGAGCATCGCGTCGAGCAGGGTGGTCGTGCCCTGGACGTTCTGCGCATAGGTGTGCAGCGGTCGGGAGACGCTCACTCCGGCGTACTTGAAGCCGGCCAGGTGGATGATGCCGTCCACGTCGTGGCTGGTGATCGCCTGCTCGACCGCGTCCCGGTCCAGCAGCGTCGCCTCGATGAACGGCACCTCCTCGGGGACGAAGGCCGCGAAGCCCGAGGACAGGTCATCGATGACGACCGCCCCGAGCCCGGCCTCGGTCAGCGCGCGCACCACATGAGCTCCGATATAGCCCGCTCCGCCAGTCACCAGCCAACTCATGCTCGCGACCCTATCCGGGGACATCGGGTCCACTACGTTGGAGGCATGAGGTGTGTCCGATGAGGCTTCTGCTCGGTTCCGGCGACCCGTCGACGCCGGAAGGCCTGCGAGCCGCCTACGCGGCGCCGCGGTCGCCCTGGCTGCGCGCCAACATGGTGAGTTCGGTCGACGGTGCCGCCCAAGGTGACGACGGGCGCAGCGGCACCGTCAATACCGGTGTCGACCGGGACGTGTTCGGGATGCTGCGGGAGTTGGCGGACGTCATCCTGGTCGGTGCTGGCACCGTGCGCGCCGAGCGGTATAGACCGGCCGAGACGCCGATCGTGATCGTCAGCGGCACCGGCGAGGTCCCGGTCACGGCTCGCGGCGGCGAGCCCGGCGCGATCCGGCTGGCGACCGTCCCGCACGCCCCCTTCCTGGGTGAGGCGCGGCAACTGCTCGGCGAGGAGAACGTGTACGCCGTCGGCGAGTCGCCGCACAGCCCGGCCGTCGATCTGGGTGCCCTGATCGGCCTGCTCCACGACGAGGGGCACGCGCAAATCCTGTGTGAGGGCGGCCCCAGCTTGCTGGGTGATCTACTCCGGGTCGGCCTCGTCGACGAGCTCTGCCAGACCACCACGCCGCGGCTGCTCGCGGGCGAGGGCCGACGCATCGTGGGCGGTGCCGCGCTCGACGTACCGCTGGCGCTGCACACCCTCCTGGAGGAGGACGACACCCTCCTCGCCCGTTGGCTGGTTAACCCGTGATTCGTGTGTCTGGCGGGTGTCGTTCACCGCGAAGGCGCGATCGATCAAGCCGAGATCGCTTGACTCTGCGTCCGTGCCTTCGCTTGACTCCCCGACCGTGAGTCTCGGAGCGGGTGTGACACAAGCCAGCAGCCCTCCGAGGCGTCGGGTCACACCGCGACGCCTCCGGGAATGGCTGACCTTCCTCGCCTTCGTGGCGCCCAACGTGATCCTGATCGTGGCGTTCACCTACCGCCCGCTCTTGGTCAACGTCTACTACTCGACGTTGAACTGGACGCTGGGCTCCTCCACGGCAGTGAAGGTCGGCCTGCAGAACTACCGTGACTTCTTCGCCTCCGGTGAGGCGAAGACGGTCCTGGTGACGACGGTCGTGTTCACCGTGTGCACGGTGGGGCTCTCGATGGCGCTCGGCCTCGCGGTGGCGGTCGCCCTCAACAAGCGTCTCCCCGGAGCCATGTTCGCGCGGGCGACCGTCTTTGCGCCCTACGTCCTCTCCGGATATGGCGTCGGGCTGGCCTGGCTCTACATCTTCGACCCCAACATCGGTGCTCTGGGTGCCATCTTGAGGTCGATCGGGCTGACCAGTCCGGAGTGGATCAACAGCCCACACTGGACGCTGACGATGGTCATCATCGTCTACGTCTGGAAGAACCTCGGGTACGCCGCGATCATCTATCTCGCCGGGTTGCAAGCAGTCTCGCAGGACGTCCTGGAGGCCGCAGCGCTGGATGGCGCCGGTCCGCTCCGGCGGTTCTTCTCGGTCACCTTCCCGCTGCTGTCGCCGACGACGTTCTTCCTGCTGGTGACCACGACGCTCAGCTCGCTGCAGGCCTTCGACCTGCTGATCGCGCTCGACCGTCTGGGCCGGGGAGCACGGACCCTGATCTTCGACGCCTACCTCACCGGCTTCAAGGGCGCGAACCAGGCGGGCGCCTCGGCAGCGATCTCCACGATCCTCTTCGTGATCCTGCTGCTGCTCACCCTGGTCCAGCTGATCGTGGTCGAGAGGCGGGTCCACTACCGATGAATCACCCCACCCGATTCCTGGTCTCCCAGCCACGCCCGAGGGTCGATCGGAGACGCCGGTGAGCGCCGCGACCGTCGACCTCGGTGAGACGACCACGCCGCGGGATCCGCGGGCACGGGGCAAGGCGCCGAGGCGTCGCCTCGGGCTGTGGGTGGTGCGTGACTACGCAGTGCTCGCCGTGGCTGTCCTGGTCGTCGTCGTCCCGCTGATCTACATGATCCTCTCGTCGTTCAAGACGCCCTCCGACCTGGCCACCAGTCACCTCAAGATCTTCCCCGAGGTGTGGCGGACGGCGAACTACTCCGACGCCGTGCATCAGGTGCCGTTCGGCCGGCTCTTCCTGAACTCGGCGATCGTCACCGCGGTCGGCGCGGGCGTCAAGGTCGTGCTGGCGATCCTGACGGCGTACGGCTTCGTCTTCTGTGAGTTCCCCGGCAAGAAGTATCTCTTCTGGGGCGTCCTGGTCACCCTCATGGTGCCGCCGCAGGTCACCGCTCTGCCGAACTATGTGCTGATCAGCAGCCTGGGTGGCGAGGACACCTACTGGGGCATCATCCTGCCTGGGCTCGGGACCGGCTTCGGGACGTTCCTGTTGCGGCAGGCGTTCCTGCAGCTTCCCTACGAGGTCATCGAAGCGGCCGAGCTCGACGGCGCCGGGCACTGGCGCCGACTCTGGCACTGTGTCGTGCCGATGGCGCTGCCGAGCATCGCGACGGTGGCGATGGTCAACATCGTCTACGAGTGGAACGACTACCTCTGGCCGCTCATCATCACCAGCGACCCCAACATGATGACCCTACCGCGTGGCCTCACCCTGCTCATCAACCCCGACAACCAGGCCCAGACCTTCGGGATCTTGATGGCCGGGACGGTCATGGTCATCGTGCCGGTGCTGCTCGTCTTCTCCGCGCTCCAGCGTCACATCGTGAATGGCTTTACTCAGGGCGGCGTCAAAGGCTGACTCGCCCTTCATCCCGGGAAGGAATCAACGCATGACACAGCGTCACCGTTTGGACCAACGGTCCGGCTTCCGTCCGCTTCGCGCGGGCCTGGACCGTCGCGGTTTCCTCGGCCTTGCGGCTGCGGGGGTCTCGGCTGCAGCGCTCACTGCCTGCGGCGGTGGCCCCTCGACCTCCGGCGGCGGCTCGGCCAAGAAGGTCGAGCAGATCGACTTCTCGGGCGTCAAGCCTGCCAAGCAGATCACCTTCTGGACCTCGAACCCCGGTGACTCCCAGAAGATCACCCAGCAGATCATCAATGACTTCCACGCCAGCCAGTCCGACATCAAGGTCAAACTGGTCAGCGCGGGTGCCGACTACGAGGAGATCGCGCAGAAGTTCCAGACCGCGCAGACCGGCGGCAACCTTCCCGACCTGGTGGTTCTCTCCGACGTGTGGTGGTTCCGCTACATGATGAACGACCAGATCATCCCGGTCGACTCACTCTTCGACGCGCTGGGCTTCGAGACCGACGACTACGTCGACTCGCTGCTCGGGGACTACGTCTACAACGACGTGCACTGGGCGGTCCCGTGGGCACGATCGACGCCGATCTTCTATTACAACAAGCAGCACTTCAAGAAGGCTGGACTCGATCCCGCGAAGGTGACCGCCACCTGGGAGGACTTCGCCGACGCCGCGGCCAAGCTCAAGCAGGCCTCGGGTGCGAAGTACGCCTTCCAGCTCCCGGCCCTCGCCGGATACGCCGGCTGGAGCTTCCAGAACAACCTGTGGGGCTGGGGCGGTGGCTGGTCGAAGAAGGACAGCTTCGACCTGCTCTGCGACTCGGAGGAGTCGGTGGCAGCACTGCAGTTCTTGAAGGACGCCGTCTACAAGGACAAGTGGGCCGGCGTCGCCTCGGTCAACGCCACCCAGGACCTCGCCGCCGGGGTCGCCTCGGCCACCGTCGGGTCGACCGGCGATCTGATCAGCACGCTCACGGCCGCGAAGTTCGACGTCGGGGTCGGCATCCTCCCCGGCGGCCCGAAGGTGCCGACTCCCTCGGCCGACACCTCGGTCTGTCCGACGGGTGGCTCGGGGGTGGGCATCCCCAAGGGGATCGACAAGGCGAACCAACTGGCGGCCGGAACGTTCATCAAGTTCCTGACCTCGCCGGAGAACACCGTGAAGTTCGCGCAGGCGACCGGCTATATGCCGATCCGTAAGTCGGCCGACACCTCCTCGCTGCTGAAGAAGGTTCCGCAGGCGAAGACGGCGATCGACCAGCTCGCCATCACCCGACCGCAGGACTATGCCCGGGTCTTCTTGCCGAACGGCGACATCGAGATGGCCAACCACTGCGCCAACATCCTCACCCAGAACAAGGACGTGAAGACCGAGATGGGCGCGCTTCGGACCAAGCTGGAGTCCATCTACACAGGCCAGGTGAAACCGCACATCTCCTGAGCAGGCGCCGGCTGCCTCCTCGACAGGTCCGGTGGACCCAGGCCGGGCCTGTCGAGGCGCGCCGCTACCCTCATCGGCGTGAGTGACGAGCTTCAGATCGAACGCAGCCCCGGCGTCGTACGGGTGAGGTTCGTGCGGCCGCACCGCCACAACGCCTTCACCGCCGAGATGTACGCCGGGCTGCAGGCGCTGTGCGACGAGCTCGCCGCCGACTCCTCGGTGAAGGTGCTCGTGCTGACCGGTGCCGGCGGGCGTGCCTTCGCTGCCGGCAACGAGATCTCCGACTTCCTCTCCCGTGACGCGGTGGCATACGAGGACTGGATCCGGGATCTGCTCGGCAAGCTCTACAGCCTCCCGCAGGTGACGATCGCGGCCATCGACGGGGTCTGTGTCGGCGGCGGTCTCGCGGTGGCCAGCCACTGCGACCTGCGGATCGCGACCGCCCACTCGCGGTTCGGTTATCCCATCGCCAAAACCCTCGGGAACGCGCTCGCCGCGCCGATCGTCTACCGCTGCGCCTCCGTCTTCGGTGAGCCCCTCACCCGGGAAATGCTGCTCGCCGCCCGGCTGGTGTCGGCCGACCGCGCCTATGCGGTCGGGGCGTTGACGGCGGTGGCCGAGTCGGCCGATGCGCTTGCCGACGAGCTCACGCACCTGGTGGACGGCATCCTGCCGTTGTCGCGGGTGACCATCGGCGCCGCCAAGTCGCAGCTGGGCGCCTGGTCCGCGGCGTTGGAGGTCGCCCCGGAGGGCGACGAGGAGCTGCTCCGCGCGGTCTACACCGGAGCCGACTTCAAGGAGGGCGTGCGCGCCTTCCTGGCCAAGGAGAAACCGGCGTTCGGGTGACGCCCTCAGGTTTCGCTGTGTGACCTTCGGGTAAGCCAGCCGCAGGTTGTTTCTCGGGAGGCGTTGACGATGGGCGAGCCGACAGATGCTCGATACCAAGAGATCAAACTCAGCATCGCGGCGTTGTACAACGCCGGGAGGCGTCTGATCCCCGACAAGGCGGACGACACCAGCGAGGGTGCGCGCCAGGTCAGTATCCGAACCGACGCTTTGGATGGTGCCGCCGCCAGCGCCAATAACCCGAAACCGCTCCTGGACGCGCTCGCGACCTGCGACGACGTCTACGACGCGCTCACGCAGATGGTGAAGACGCGGAACTATGCGGCCCAGGGTCTCGTCCACACCGCCGACGGCTTCGTCAAGCGGGAGGACGAGGCCGCGGAGGCGGCGCGACACCTGCAGAAGGGATTGGCGCACGGGCACAAGCCCCGGCTCGCCGACGTACCTGCCGACAACGGCAATCCGGTGACCGGCGGGGCCCAGCCGGCGCCGGCCGCGGAGACTCCGAAGAAGGACCTGGACGACCGAGATCGGGCTCTCGACGACGACACCGATGATCTGACCATCCCGAGCGAGGTGCGCTGATGCTCCCCGTGCCGGCTGACGGCGGCGGGTCAGGATCCGACTATGACTACGCCGCGCTGTCGGATGTCGCCTGGGACGTCGAGACGTATCTGGGCTATCTCAAGGGCAACGAGCTAGTCAGGGACTACGTCAAGGAGCTCCAGGATGTCATCGTCAAGAGCGGTGACACGACGCGGTTGGCCTCCTGCAAGACCAAGCCGGCCGACTCGCAGTATGCGGTGACTTTCCAATACATGCTGACCGTCGTCGGCGACGGCGACCTCGACGCCAACCGCGATCTCGAGGAGAAGGTGCAAACCCAGGTCGACAAGGCCTTCCAGAGCGGTGTCACCTGGGCTACCGGCATGGCGGGATACCTCCAGGAACTCTGCCAGCCCTTGACCGACCCGAACATCGGAGCGATGCATGGGGTCGTCCAGGACCTGGGGCAGGTGAAGCTCTTCTCGCTCTTCACCGATGACTTCGCGGCGGACGGTCAGAAGGGCATCCCCTTCGGCGGCGCCCGAGGCGGCCTCGTCGGGTTCTTCAAAGGTGCGCGCGACAACCTCGAGGATCAGCTCGGCCAGTGGACGGCGACGATGGGGCACCCGAAGTCGTACTCGGTCGCGTCGATCCCCTCCTGGATCCCGGATGTGCTCGGTGTCGGCAAGGACATCACCGATGCGATTCCCGTCGTCAACGACTTCGCGAAGCTCCCGGAGGGCGTGGTGAAAGCCGGCGAGGGAATCGACAAGACCATCAAGGACCTCGGACTGATCAAGCAGTACGCCGACAAGTACCTGCCTGAGGGTCAGCGGAAGCGTCCCTCCAGCTTCACCCTGGAGAGCGCCGAGAAAATCTACACCTCGATGACCTCCACGCTCGAGCACGACTTCATCCGCTCGCTCCGCACCGAACTCGACAAGCTCGCCTCGAGTCGGACCGAGCCGTTCCGGACGCAAATCGACAACATGAAGAACGACCCCCAGACCCACAACAACGCCAGGAGCCCGTTCAAGGTGCCCAAGAGCATCAGCAACGACGACTGGTCCTACGCGGACCCGCCGTTGCGATGAGGACGGGCGGGTTGATGCTGTGGGTCAGCGCCCGCCGGGTGTCGAGCGGTGGCTAGGGTCAACGGCGTGTCCAAGCGCATCGCCGTGGGCCTCGTCGCGGCCGTGGTTGTCATCGCGGCCGTCGCGCTGGTCGTCGTCCGACAGGTGGCCGCAGACGACACCCCCGACTGGTCCGCGGTGCCTGCGGTGCAGCCAAAGATCCCGCGGAGCGAGGACCCGAGCGACGCCCAGGTGTGGGCGAAGCTCGGGCAACTCGATCCGTGCTACCTCGCCGGAGGAACGCGCCGCGCCTCGAATGAGGCCTTGTCGCTGAGTCCCGCGGAGTGCAAGGCGTCCGGGCTCCCGACCGAAGGGATCGTGCCGGGGCGGCTCACCGTCGACGTCGGCGTCGAGTACGGCTTGGCCGACCTCTATGTCCGGCGGCGGGTGCAGGTCGCGGGATTCTCCGTCTGGTACGGCAGCGGCGGGCAGACCATGACCACGGCCGGCACCGGATGCGTGGTGCTCGTCCCCGCCAACGATCATCTCGCGCTCCGGTTCCGGTCCACTCAGGCCGACTGTCAGGGTGTCCTAGCCCGGGTGCGGCAGGTGGTGGGGAAGCTCGCCTCCGACCCCCATGCCTTCGACGTCGCCAAGCCCCGCCCCAGTGCCTGTCAGGCGCTTTCTTGGGCGCTGCCGCAGGCGGCGGTGCGGGGCGTGGCCGACAACTGCAGCAGCGGCAAGGGGGCGTCGTACGCCGGCGTGCGGCTGACCACGGCGGGCGTGGTGGAGGGGACGCCGGTGCAGATCGGCCAGATATCGGCGCTGCAGTCGAAGGAGACGGGTAAAGCCACGCGGTGTGCGGTCGAGTGGGCGATCGGGCCGGCGTCCGGCAATGGCAGCGCGGGCACAACGAACCGACTGACGCTCAGTGCCGCCGGAGGCTGCGCTCGCGCCCGGACGCTCGCTCAGCGGATCATCGACACGGCCAGGAACTGGAGGCCACCGCAGCCGGCGCAGCCGCTCTTCTACCGCTACACCGCACCCGACCCGACCGGCACCGGGGCCTGCCGCGATCTCTACGACCAGCAGGATCGCAAGTGTGTGCCGGCTGCGAAGGCGACCGTGCCGGGCGACCCTGTCGAGTTTCTCCGTCATGGCGAGGCAGATCCTGCTGTCGTGTGCGCTGCCGCCGAGGAGGCGTTGGCGGCGAGCGACGTCCAGATGGAGGCGGTGACCGCCCTCGACCAGGATCCGGAGCTCGGCGATGACCCCCGGATGTGCGTGTTGGTGGATGCCAGCCACTCCGTCGAGATCGAGATCCGGGCCTCCCGGAAGCCGCTCGGCGCTGGAGCGACTGGCAAGATCGCGGGGCATTCGGTCATCCACAAGGGAGCGCCTCTTCCCGGTTATGCGATCGCGCTGGGGTCTCCGTCGAGCCGCGGCAGTCTCCATCTGGAGGCCCGCGTGCCGACCAGCGGAGAGTTGGCCGAGCCGGACTGGCTCCGCGGGTTCGTCGTCGACCTCGTCCGTCAGCGGCTCTGAGGGCCAGATGGCTCCTCGCCGAGCCGCGCGGCGTCCAGGAGGCTCGGGCCGTACCAGGTGATCAGCCGGCCGCTGACCAGCTCGGTGGGCAGCCGGGAGAAGGCCTCCGGGCCGTCGGCGGCGGTGAACGGGTACGGCTCGTCGGGCAGGAGCGCCACGTCGGCCCCGTCCCGGTCGATCTCCGCGAGCGAGACATGCGGGTAGCGCTCCGGGTGGTCGGCGTAGACGTTCTGCCAGCCGAGGCGGCGGAGCAGGTCGCCGGTGAAGGTACGTGAGCCGACGACCATCCACGGGTCCCGCCAGATGGGTACGACGACGCGGCGGGTGATCGGTGGGAGCGGACCGCACCAGCAGCCCCTGGCGGTAGTCAGCCAGCCGGGCCGGTCCCAACCGAGGGCATCGAAGAGCCGCTCCATCGAGGCGATCGCCTGCGGGACGGTCTCGATGTCGGTCACCCACACCTGGATGCCGACCTCGCGCAGGCGGCGTACGTCGAGTTCGCGGTTCTCTTCCTTGTTGGCGACGACCACGTCGGGGGAGAGGGCACGGATCGCGGCGAGATCCGGGTTCTTCGTCCCACGGACCCGGGCCACCTCGAGCCCGGCCGGGTGCGTGCACCAGTCGGTGGCGCCGACGAGCCGGTCGGCCGCGACCGAGGCGAGGGCTTCGGTCAGCGACGGGACGAGCGAGACGACCCGCCGGGCGGGTCGCCGGCCGGCGTACGGGGTGTCGAGGTCGTCTCTCACTTTGCTTCTGCTCGCGGGGCTGGGACGGACACTTTGCTTCTGCTCGCGCCGCTCACGGGCGCACTTTGCTTCTGTTCGGCGGGAATCAGACGTTGCGGCGGTAGGCGCCGCCGACCTCGAAGAAGGCCTCGGTGATCTGACCGAGGGAGCAGACTCGGGCGGCGTCCATGAGTACGGCGAAGATGTTGTCGCCGGAGGTGGCCGCCTCCTTGAGCCGCGCCAAGGCTTCCTGAGCCTCCGTAGCGTGGACCGACTGGAAGTCGCGGACCCGCTTGAGTTGCCCGGTCTTCTCCTCCTCGGTCGCCCGGGCGAGCTCGAGTGGGCCGTGTTCCTCCTCGCCGCCGGGGCGGCGGAAGGTGTTGACGCCGATGATCGGCAGCGAGCCGTCATGCTTCTTGTGCTCATAGAGCATCGACTCGTCCTGGATCTTGCCGCGCTGGTAGCCGGTCTCCATCGCGCCGAGGACGCCGCCGCGCTCGCTGATCCGGTCGAACTCTGCCAGGACCGCCTCCTCGACGAGGTCGGTGAGCTGGTCGATGATGAAGGAGCCCTGGTTGGGGTTCTCGTTGAAGGCCAGGCCCCATTCGCGGTTGATGATCAGCTGGATCGCGAGCGCCCGGCGGACCGACTCCGCGCTCGGCGTGGTGACCGCCTCGTCGAAGGCATTGGTGTGCAGCGACTGGGCGTTGTCGTAGATCGCGATCAGCGCTTGCAGCGTGGTGCGGATGTCGTTGAAGTCCATCTCCTGCGCGTGCAGGGACCGGCCCGAGGTCTGGATGTGGTACTTCAGCTTCTGGCTGCGCTCGCTGGCGCCGTACTTGTCGCGCATCGCGACCGCCCAGATCCGGCGGGCGACCCGCCCGATGACGCTGTATTCGGGGTCCATCCCGTTGGAGAAGAAGAACGACAGGTTGGGCGCGAAGTCGTCGATGTCCATCCCGCGGGCGAGGTAGGACTCGACGTAGGTGAAACCGTTGGCGAGGGTGAAGGCGAGCTGGCTGATCGGGTTCGCCCCGGCCTCGGCGATGTGGTAGCCGGAGATGGAGACCGAGTAGAAGTTGCGGACCTGGTTGGCGATGAACCACTCCTGGATGTCGGCCATGCAGCGCAGGCTGAACTCGGTGGAGAACAGGCAGGTGTTCTGCCCCTGGTCCTCCTTGAGGATGTCCGCCTGGACGGTGCCACGCACCGTCCGCAGCGCCTCGGCGGGGTCGACCCCGCGCTCCTTCGCCTGGTCGATGACGGTGTTGAGGAAGAACGCCAGGATCGTCGGCGCCGGGCCGTTGATCGTCATCGACACCGAGGTCGTCGGCGCGAGCAGGTCGAACCCGTCGTAGAGCGCCTTCATGTCGTCCAAGGTCGCCACGGAGACGCCGGAGGTGCCGACCTTGCCGTAGATGTCGGGACGCTCGTCGGGGTCGCGGCCGTAGAGCGTCACCGAGTCGAACGCCGTGGAGAGCCGGGTCGCCGGCTGGCCCTCGGAGAGCAGCTTGAAGCGCCGGTTGGTCCGGAACGGGTCGCCCTCGCCGGCGAACATCCGGGCCGGATCCTCGTTGGTCCGCTTGTAGGGGAAGACGCCGGCGGTGAAGGGGAATCGGCCCGGCAGGTTCTCGGCGCGGAAGAAGCGCACCAGTTCGCCGTGGTCGTCGTAGCGGGGAAGCGCCACGCGAGGGATCTTGGTCCCCGACAGCGAGGTGCGGCCGCCCTCATCCGAGGCGTACGCCGCCGTGGTGTCGGCCCAGTCGTCCAACTGCTCAACGATCGCAGTGGGGAGTGCGGCCTGCGCCGTATCGGCCAGTTCGGCCAGGTCCGCGGAGCTTGTCGAGGCCTCTCCCTTGGCCTCGACGACCTCGGCGTGCGCCAGCCGGAGAGCCTGTGCGCGACGGGCGGCCCGGACCAGCTCGTCGGTGCGGGCGTGGTAGTCGCGGACCGTCTTGGTGATCTCGGCAAGGTAGCGGACCCGTTCGGGAGGCAGCACCGGATGCAGGCCGGAGGAGTGCCGCACGGAGACCGGCGCCAGGACGCCCTCGGCGACTCGGAGCCCGCGCTCGGCGAGCAGGCCGCGCAGGTGCTGGTAGAGCGCGGTGACGCCGTCGTCGTCGAAGGTCGCTGCGGATGTACCGAAGACCGGCATCTCCTCGGGCGAACTCGTGAACGCCTCCCGGTTGCGGACGAGCTGACGGCTGACGTCGCGCAGCGCGTCCTCGGCTCCGCGGCGCTCGAACTTGTTGATCGCGACCACGTCGGCGAAGTCGAGCATGTCGATCTTCTCCAGCTGACTAGCCGCACCGAACTCCGGTGTCATCACATAGAGCGAGACGCCGTTCTCCTCGAGGAACGGCACAATCGCCGCATCGCCCTGTCCGATCCCCGGGGTCTCGACGATGATCAGATCGAAGCTGGCCGCAGAGATGACGCGCAGGACGTCGCGAAGATGCTCCGGCACCTCGTGGGCACCGCGGGTGGCCATCGAGCGGTAGAAGACCCGGTCACCATCGATGGAGTTCATCCGGATCCGGTCGCCCAGCAGCGCCCCGCCACCCTTGCGTCGGGTCGGGTCGATGGCGAGCACGGCGACGCGCAGCTTGTCCTGCTGGTCGATCCGCAGGCGGCGTACCAGCTCGTCGGTGAGGGAGGACTTTCCGGAGCCGCCGGTACCGGTGATGCCGAGGACCACCGCCTCGCCGGTGCCCAGTTCGGAGAGTACGTCGGCGGGCAGCCGGCCCTGCTCGGCGCCGGTGAGCGCTCGGGCGAGCGCGGCGCGGTCGCCGGAGAGGATCTCCGCCGGCCCGACCTCGCGCTGTGCCCACAGGTCGGCATCCACGTCACGGACGACCGAGTTGATCATCCCGACCAGGCCGAGGCGCTGGCCGTCCTCGGGGGAGAAGATGTGCACTCCCGCCTTCGCGAGCCGCTCGATCTCGGCCGGGATGATCACGCCGCCGCCACCCCCGACGACCTTCACATGATCGGCGCCGCGCTCCCGCAGAGACTGCACGAGGTACTCGAAGTACTCCACGTGGCCGCCCTGGTAGCTGCTCACCGCCACGCAGTGCGCGTCCTCCTCGACCGCCGCGTCGACGACCTCCTGCACGGACCGGTTGTGACCCAGGTGGATCACCTCGCAGCCCTGGCTCTGGAAGATCCGGCGCATGATGTTGATGGAGGCGTCATGACCGTCGAAGAGGCTGCTCGCCGTCACGATCCGGACGTGGTGCTGCGGGACGTACAACTCAGCCATCGGGCGACGCTCCAGGGAAACTAGGAAGTCCAACTAAATCAATAGTAGGACGTCCGAGCTTCCCGGGCCAGGCGGCCCTTCGGCTCGGCCGGCTCAGCCGATGGAGCCGACGGCGTCGCCGCCTGCCGCACGCAGGTCGTCGAGAAGCCTGGTGAGAGCGGCGACCTGCTCCGGATCGGCGAAGCCCGGCTTCTCGAAGACTTCGGTGTTGAGCCCGACGGTGGCCTCCTCGACCGCCTCCCGGCCGGCGTCGGTGATCGCCGCGAGCACGACGCGGCGGTCATCGACGGAGCGGCTGCGGGCGACGTACCCCTGCCTCTCCAGGCGGTCCACGGCGCTGGTCACCGAGGTGGGGTGGACCTGGAGCAGCGAACCCAGCCTGGCCATCGGCAGCGCGCCGGCACGGGTGAAGGAGAGCAGTCGAAGCACCTCGTAGCGGGCGAAGGAGAGACTGAGTGGGCGCAGGACGCCGTCGATGCGCTCCATCAGCAGTTGATGCACGCGGACCACGGAGGTCACCATCGCCATGCCGTCGGCGGCGGCGTCCCAGCCGTGCGTGATCCACTGCCGGTGCGCCTCGCGGATCGGATCCATGCGCCCAGGGTAGAGGGAGACCAGGTCGGTGCCGCGCGCTCACCGTCCCCAGGTGGCGCGGGCGCCGGCGTCGCCGGCTCGGACGAGGACGACGGTCGCGGCCACCGCGATCGCGATGGAGACGACCGCCAGGATCACGCCGACCCAGCGCCGGGCACCCCCGGTGCTGACGCTGTGGCCGCTCTCACCGCCGGCCAGGACCCGAGCGCCCGGTCCGGTCCACCACCACTGCGCGGTGGCGAAAACGAACAGGGCGATAGACCAGGGCAGGAGCTGGTCGGCGAGCTCCTGGTGGCGGCGTACCAGCGGGCTGTTGGTGGCGCCCAGCGAGGTGGCCAGGTCCTCTCCGGCCCGGGTGGTGATCGGTACCAGGACGAGCACCACCAGCGCGAGCACAGGGGTGAGGACGCCGAGGCGTCGACGTGCGCCCGGCCACAAGGTGTGCAGCACCAGGGCCAGGGCAGCCAACGGAAGCAGCACCACGACGGCGTGGACGAGCAGCGGATGGGCGGGGAGGCCGCGGAGGGTCATGATGTCTCCACGAGACCACCCCGCGATAGGTTCACTGAACTTATCGGCCGGCTCTCTCGTGCCCATGGCGGAGGTGAGTGAATGGCGCGCCAGATGGGCGACCCGGACCTGCTCCGGGAGCTGCACCGGGACCACGCGGCGGCGTTGTGGAGTTACGTCGTGCGGCTCACCGGCGACCGTGCCCGGGCCGAGGACGTGGTCCAGGAGACCATGCTCCGCGCGTGGCGTAGCGCGATCGTGGACGGTGACCGCGGCTCCGCCCGGGCCTGGCTCTTCACGGTCGCCCACAACCTGGTGATCGACGAGGCGCGCAGCGCCCATGCCCGCCACGAGTGGGCGACCGACACGCCGCCCGAGCAGGTCCTCGCCGATCGGGTGGACTCGCTCTTCGAGACCCTGCTGGTCACCGATGCCCTGCGGACGCTCTCGCCGGAGCACCTCGGCGTCGTCGTACGTGCCTATTACGGCCGGCTCACCATCGACGAGATCGCGCGCGACCTCGAGATCCCGCCTGGCACCGTGAAGTCGCGGCTCCACTACGGACTGCGTGCGCTGCGGCTCGCTCTGCAAGAGAGGGGAGTAACCCGATGACCGAGCCTGCCTCTCCCGACCACGAGCGGTACGCCGCTTGGGACGGCGGTTATGTCGTCGGAGCACTCTTGCCGGCCGAACGAGCGGAGTTCGAGCGGCATCTCGCCAGCTGCGCGGAGTGTCGTCGCGCCGTGTCCAGCCTGGCGTCGCTGCCCGGGCTGCTGGCCCGGGTCGACCCCGAGGACGCGGCCGCGCTGCTGGAGGCGGAGCCCCTGCCGGACCATCTCGCGGCGCTTCCCGGCGATCTCGAGCAGCGGGTGCTCGCCGCCGCCGGCCACCCGCGACCGACCTTCTGGCGGCGTACCTCCACCCGAGTCGGGCTCGGCCTGGCTGCCGCCGCGGTGGTGGCAGCGGGCGTCGTACCGCTTGTCGTCGGTGGCTCCGAGGACCCTGGCTCCGAGCACCCTGGAACCACGGTCGCGGTGGCGCTCCGGCCGCGTGGAGAGACGCCCCTGACCGCGGATGTGGCGCTCGTGCCGACCGCGTGGGGGACGAAGGTCGACATGACCTGCTGGTATGCCCGGGAGCCGTACGACGCGCGCCACTCCTATGCGCTCTACGTCGTCGACGGCTCCGGTGGCGATTCGCTGGTCGCGCGCTGGCACGCCCGCCCGGGGCAGCGGGCCGAGACCAGCGGCGCGACCGACCTCGGAGTCGGCGATATCGCCGAGGTCGAGCTCCGGGACGGCGCCACCGGCGCGGTGCTGCTCGCCGGACGCCCCGGGGACGGGGCGGTTCCCTCGGGTTCGCGGGGCTAGGTCCAGATCGACCCGAGCCGGCCGCCGTCGGCGGTGATGATCGCGCCGTTGGCGAGCGTGGCCCGAGGAGAGGCGAGGAAGGTGACCAGGTCGGCGACCTCGGTGGCATCGACGGTGCGGCCCAAAGCGTTCGCCGTCGCCTGTGCCTGCATCGCCTCGGTGAACTCGCGCTCGGTGCGGGTCATCCCCGGGTGGACGCAGGTCACCGCGATGTTGTCCTGCCCGAGCTCGTCGGCGAGGTTCTTGGTGAGCGCGACGACCGCCAGGTTGCGGATGCTCCCGGTGATGGCGCCGGTGGTGCGAGCGTTGGTGCCGGAGATGTTGACGATGCGCCCGCCACCGGCAGCCTTGAGGTGGGGGACCGCGGCCCGGACGACTCGCAGGTAGCCAAGCGCCTTGGTGTCGAGCTGGGTGTGGAAGTCGGCCTCATCGACTCCTGCCAGCCCAGCGCCACCGGCACTGGAGGACGCCGGGGTGGCCGCGGCGTTGACGACCACGTCGAGTCGGCCGAAGCGGTCCACGATCCGTGAGACCGCCGCCTCGACCTGGGCGGTGTCGGTCGTGTCTGCGGTGACCGGCAGGGTGTCGTCACCGAGCTCCTTCGCGGCCGCGGTGAGCTCCTCGCCGCTGCGCGCCAGGATCGCGACCTGGGCACCCTCCGCCCGCAGCTGCCGCGCCACTGCCTTCCCGATGCCTTTGCTGCCGCCGGTCACCAGGGCGACCCGTCCGTCCAGTCCCAAGTCCACGGGGACAGTCAACTACGTTGCGGCGGGTCGGAGCTCTGGCGTCAGCCCGCGAGATGGGCGTGCTCGTCGCGCAGTTGGCGCTTGAGGATCTTCCCGGAAGGGTTCTTGGGCAGGGCGTCGGCCACCACGACGTACTTCGGCGTCTTGAAGCCGGCCAGGCGCTCGCGGCTATGGGCGATGACCTGGTCGGGCGTGAGCTCCACGCCGGGCTTGGGGACGACGACGGCGGTGACCGCCTCCACCCAGCGCGGGTCGGGCACCGCGAAGACGGCCACCTCGGCGACGCCGTCGAGGGTGTAGATCGCCTCCTCGACCTCGCGCGTGGCGACGTTCTCCCCGCCGGTCTTGATCATGTCCTTCTTGCGGTCGACGACGTAGAGATGACCCTCCTCGGTGAGGTAGCCGAGGTCGCCGGAGTGGAACCAGCCGCCTCGGAACGCCTCCGCGGTCTTCTCCGGCTGCGCGTAATAGCCGAGCGTCGCGTGCGGGGAGCGGTGCACGATCTCGCCCACGGTGCCGGGCGACACCGGCTGGTCGGCGTCGTCGACGATCCGGGTCTCGACATTGAGTGCGGCCCGGCCCGCGGAGCCGGCGTGGGTGAGTTGCTGGTCGGGGCCGAGGATCGTGGCCAGCGGCGCCATTTCGGTCTGACCGTAGAAGTTCCACAGTCGTACGTCAGGGAGCCGCTGCGTCATCTCCTGCAGGATCGCCACGGGCATCGGCGAAGCGCCGTAGTAGCCCTTCTCCAGGCTGGAGAGGTCACGGGCGTCGAAGTCGGGGGAGCGGAGCAGCCCGATCCATACCGTCGGCGGCGCAAAGAACTTCGTCACCCGGTGCTCCTCGATCGCCTGGAGCACGCCCGACGGCTCCGGAGACGGCAGGATGATCGAGGTCGCGCCGAGGTAGACATCGACGCCGAGGAAGCAGTCGAGCTGGGCGCAGTGGTAGAGCGGCAGGGTGTGCAGCTCGACGTCGTCGGCGCTCATCTCGCCGTCGACGATGCAGGAGACGTACTGCCACATCAGCGCCCGGCTGGTCAGCAGCGCACCCTTGGGCCGCGACTCGGTGCCGGAGGTGAACATCATCCGCACCGGGTCGTCGTCGGCGACGTGGACCAGCGGTGGCACGCCGTCGTACGTCGTCCAGGTGGCGATGTCGGTCCACCCCGACGGCACTTCCTCGTGCAGCGGTACGACGAGCCGCGAGCGCACCTGCGAACCCGACCCGGCCAGCGCCTTCTCCGCGGTCGGCACGAGCGCGTCCTCGACCACGAACCCGGTGGCACCGGACTGCTCGAGGATGAAGGCGATCTCGTCGGCGCCGAGCATGAAGTTGATCGGCACCAGGACGACCCCGACCCGGGCGGCGGCGAAGTCGAGCACGGCGAACTGCCAGCAGTTGTGGCACAGCAGCGCCAGTCGGTCGCCCTTCGCCAGCCCGGTCGCGGCGATCGCGGCAGCGGTGCGCTCGACGGTCGCCTCGAACTCCGCGTAGGTCAGCCGGGTGGCGTCCGCGAAGCCGGTCGACGCGTCCACGATGGCCAGCTTGTCGGGGAACCGCTGCGCGGTCCGACGGGGCAGGTCGCCCAGGCTCTGCTGACGGGCGATCCGAAGATCGAGACCGGGTTCGGACACGGGCGCTCCTCGGGCAGATGTGGTCTGGGCCACATCGTAAGTGGTCGGCACGTGGTCGCCCGCACAGTCCGCACGCCTCAGGCCGAGTCGCGCTTGACCACGGTCGGGGGGAAGACCACCCGCCGAGGCAGCGACGAGCCGCCGTCGAGCTGAGCGAGCAGCAGATGACCGGCTTCCTCGGCCATCTCGCCGATGGGGTTGCGCAGGGTGGTGAGCGGTGGGTCGGTGCGCTCGGCGATGCCGAGGTCGTCGTACCCCACCACGGCGACGTCGTCCGGCACCCGGCGGCCAGCGGCAGAGAGCACCCGGAGGGCGCCGGCGGCCATCAGGTCGGAGGCGACCATGATCGCGTCGAGGTCGGGGTGAGCGGCGAGGAGTTGTTGGCAGGCGGCCGCACCGCCGGCGTCGGTGAAGTCGCCGAGTGCGACCATGTCGGGGGCGAGCCCGGCCTCGGCCATCGCCGATCGCCAGCCTTCCAGCCGGTCCGCCCCGGCGGTCATGTCCGAAGGGCCGGCGATGGTGCCGATCCGGCGACAGCCGCGGTCGATCAGCAGCCGGGTCGCGTCGCGGCCACCAGCGACGTTGTCGGTGTCGACATAGGAGACCCGGTCGGCGCTGGTCCACGGTCGGCCGATGAAGGCGGCGGGCAGGCCGAGCGCGGCGAGGTGGTCGGCCAGGCTGTCGCTGCGGTGGTGGGAGACCACGATCGCGCCGTCGATGTGCCGATTGCGGAGGTAGCGCAGCATCCGCTGCTCCTCGTCCCCCGGTCGGGCGATGAGCAGAACCACCTGCAGATCCCGCTCGGAGAGCACCCGGGTGACGACATGCAGCGTGCGCGCGAAGAACGGGTCGGAGAAGACTCGCTCGTCCGGCTCCGGCACGACCAGTGCGACCGAGTCGGTACGCCGAGTCACCAGCGACCGTGCCGCCGGGTTGGGTGTGTAGCCGAGCCGGCGTACGGCGTCGTCGACCGCCTGCTGGGCGCGGGCGCTCACCCGCCGACCGCCGTTGATCGCCCGCGACGCGGTGGCTCGGCTGACTCCCGCCAGCCGAGCCACCTCATCGAGCGTCGGCGAGCCCGCCGACGGCGTATCGCCGGCGATCGGCTCGCCCTGGTCCTCGGCCATGGGTCAGCGGGCCTCGAGGCGGTTGCTCGCGGCGACCCCGGCATACCAGAGTGCGCTGTCCTTGGGAGTGCGCGCCTGGGTCTCGTAGTCGACGTGCACGATCCCGAACCGCTGGCCGTAGCCGTAGGCCCACTCGAAGTTGTCGAGCAGCGACCAGGCGAAGTAGCCGCGGACGTCGACGCCCTGCGCGATCGCGTCGTGGACGGCACGCAGGTGGGCGTCGAGGTAGGCGAGCCGGTCGGGGTCGTGGACGGCGCCGTCGGTGACGACATCGTCGTAGGCGGCGCCGTTCTCGGTGATGTAGGTCGGCGGCACGGCGTAATCATCGCGCAGTCGCACCAGGAGCCGGGTGAGTCCGTCCGGCTGGATCTCCCAGTCCATCCCGGTGGTGGGCAGGCCGCGGCGGGGGAAGGCGATGCCGCCGCCCGGATACGGCGAGCTGGTCGGCCGCTCCGGGTTGGTGATCGCACTACCGAGGAGCTGGGCGGGGTCATCGTCGTGCGGAAGGCCCGACGCGCCGTCGCCGTGGTAGTAGTTGACGCCCAACATGTCGATCGGCGTGTTGATCGTGGCGAGGTCGCCGTCGCGGACCCAGTCCTGCCACGGTCGGCCTTGGAATGTCAGCCCGTCGGAGTCCGCGGCCAGGTCCTCGGCGTACCGGCCCTTGAAGATCGGCTCGAGGAAGACCCGGTTGAAGAGGCCGTCGAGGCGGCGGGCGGCGTCGACATCGGCGGGCTCGTCGGCGTCGAACGGGTCGGCGACCGTGAGGTTGAGCGTGATGCCCACCTGCCTGCCGGCCTCCGGGGTGGCGCCGCGGCGACGCAGCTCGTCCACCACGAGACCGTGGGCGAGCATCAGGTGGTGCGCGGCGACGAGGCCGGCAGCACCCTCCTGCCGGCCGGGAGCGTGCTGCCCTCCGGTGTAGCCGAGAAAGGCGGAGCACCACGGCTCGTTGAGGGTCGTCCAGTAGGAGACCCGGTCGCCCAAGGCGTCGTACATGCTCAGCGCATAGTCGACGAAGCGATAGGCGGTGTCCCGGCTGGTCCACCCGCCGGCGTCCTCGAGGGTCTGGGGGAGGTCCCAGTGGTAGAGCGTCACCCACGGAGCGATGCCGGCGTCGAGGAGCTCGTCGACCAGGCGGCTGTAGAAGTCGAGGCCGCGTCGGTCGACCTCGCCTCCGTCGGGGCGTACCCGGGGCCACGCGGTCGAGAAACGGTACGCCGCCAGGTTGAGCCGCTTCATCAGCGCGACGTCCTCGGGCATCCGGTGGTAGTGGTCACAGGCGACATCGCCGACATCGCCGCCGACGATCGCCCCTGGGACCCGGCAGAACGTGTCCCAGATCGACGGTGTGCGGCCGTCCTCGGCTACGGCTCCCTCGATCTGGTACGACGCCGTGGCGGCGCCCCACAGGAACGCCGGCGGGAACTGGAGCGTGCCGGCGGTCGAGGTCGTCGGCGCCGTGGCGGTGGTGGGGGTGAAGGTCATCCCTTGACGGCTCCTTGCATGATGCCGGCCACGAGCTGGCGGCCGGTCGCGATGAAGAGAAGAAGTAGCGGGACGGTGGCGAGGATCGTCCCGGCCTGGAGCAGGGCGATGTCGCTGAGTCCCTGCCCGGGCGCGATCTTGAGCTGGTCGAGCGCGGTCTGGAGGGTCTGCACGTCGGAGCCCTGCAGCACCAGCAGCGGCCACATGAAGTCGGTCCAGACCTGCATGAAGGTGAAGAGACCGAGGATCGCCATCGCCGGTCGCGCGGCCGGCACGGCCACGGTCCAGAAGATCCGGATCATCGTGGCGCCGTCCATCCGAGCGGCCTCGATGAGTTCGTCGGGAATGGCGTCGACGAGGTACTGCCGCATGAAGAAGACCCCGAAGGCGGTGACCAGCCACGGCAGGATCACCGCGGCGTGGGTGCCGGTCAGATGCAGGTTGCTGAACTCCTTGAGCAGTGGGATCAGCGCCAGCTGGGTCGGCACCGCCATCGTCAGGATCACGAAGACCATCAGCACATTGCTGCCGCGGAAGCGGAGCTTGGCGAAGGCGTAGCCGGCCAGCGTCGCGAAGAGCACCACCGAGAGCGCCGAGATCCCGGAGACGATGACCGAGTTGGCGAGTGCGGACCAGAAGTCGATCCGGTCGAAGACCCGGCTGGCGTTCTCGAGGAAGTGGCCGCCGGGGAGCAGCGGCGGCGGGCTCTGCACGGCCCGTTGCTTGGTCACCGAGCCGATGACGAAGGACCAATAGAGCGGGAAGGCGGACCCCACGAAGAAGGCCGCCAGCAGGCCGTAGGCCAGGAATCCGGGTCGGCGGCTCATGCGTGGCTCCTCTTCTGTACCGCGCGGGTGATGAGGAAGTTGAGCAGCGCGATCCCGACGATCAAGAGGAAGAGGATCCATGCCGCCGCGGCTGCCCGTGGGTAGGGGTCGGTAGCGCTGTTGGCAGTGTTGAAGACGTACATGGTGAGGGTCTGGTACTCGTAGCCCGACCCGCCCTGGTGCTGCAGGTTGGTATCGAAGAGCCGAGGCTCGGTGAAGATCTGCAGCCCGCCGATCGTCGAGGTGATGATGACGAAGATCATCGTGGGGCGGATCGAGGGCAGGGTCACGTAGCGGAACTGCTTCGCTCGGCCGGCGCCGTCCATCTCCGCGGCCTCGTAGAGATCCCGCGGGACCGCCTGCATCGCGGCCAGGATGATGAGGGCGTTGTAGCCGGTCCAACGCCAGTTGACCATGGTGGCGATCGCCAGCCAGCTCGCCGGTCGGTTGGAGTGCCAACCGACCTTCGGAAGGCCGAGGCCGTGGAGCAGATCGTTGAGCAGTCCGGACCGGTCGGCGAAGATCGCGCCGAAGATCAGCGCGGTGGCCGCGGGCGCCACCACGAACGGCAACAGCACGCTCATCCGCCACCAGGTCCGCCCGCGCAGCTTGGTGTCGAGCAGCGCGGCAACGAGCGTCGCGACGATGATCTGAGGCACCGAGGAGAGCAGGAAGATCCCGATCGTGTTCCAGAAAGCCTTGTGGAAGACCGGGTCGTGCAGGACCTTCGCGTAGTTCGCCCAGCCGACCGCGTCACCGTGGCTGGCGCCGAAACGCGGCCAGGAGAAGAACGACAGGTAGGCCGAATAGACCATCGGGTAGAGCCCGATGACGAGGAAGACGAGGAAGAACGGAAGGACATAGAGGTACGGCGACACCTTCACGTCCCAGCGGGAGAGCCGCTGCCGGAACGTCAGGCGGGGCGACGTACCCCTCTTTTTCGCCGCTGGTGCTCCGGACCCGGAGGTAGCGGGCCCCGTCGGGGACGCCTGGGCGTCCCCGACGGAGGCTGGTGCATTGCTGGCCATCGGTGCTGCTGGTCGGCCTGTCAGGAGAGCCGGCCGACAGCCTGGGTGAAGGTCTTCCAGGCGGTGTCGGGCGACTTGCCGTCGTCCACGGCCTGGATCGCCGTCTGGAAGGCGCCCAGGATGTCGGAGTACTTGTCACCCTTGAACGGCAGGTTTGGCTTCACCGCCTTCGCCCGGTTCGCCAGGATCTGGGCGGTCGGGGCGTTGTTGAAGTAGGCATCCTTTTCGTTACGGCTGCTGAGCTCCTCCTCGGCGGCGACGTTGGACGGGTAGGCGCCAGCCGCGTCGAAGGCGCCGACCTCCTGGTCCTTGTCGGTCAACCAGTTGGCGAACTGCTTGGCCTCGGCCTGGTGCTTGGACTGCTTGGGTACGGCGAGGAAGGAGCCGCCCCAGTTGCCGCCCCCTCCCGGGAACGCGTCGGCGATGTCCCAGCCCTTGACCTTCGGCGCCGAGGACTTGATGTTGGCGAACATCCAGCCTGGGCACGGCATCGTCGCGAAGCCGTCCTTGGTGAAGTTGGCGGTCCAGTCGTCGCTCCACTGGACTGCCTGGGTGGAGAGGTTGCTGGAGTACTTCGAGACCGTGTCGAAGACGCTGCGGAGCTGCGGGTTGTCGACGTTGACCTTGTTGTCAGCGGTCTGGAACGGGTACTCCACCTGGTTGAGCATCGCCTGAGCGATCGAGCCGCTGGAGTCGTACCACTTCGTCTTCGGGAGCTTCTTGACGAACTCCTGGCCGGTCTTGAAGTAGTCGTCCCAAGTGTCGAAGAGCTTGGCCACCTGGGCGCGGTCGCTCGGCAGGCCGGCCTTCTTGAAGAGGTCGGCGCGGTAGCAGATCGCCTCCGGGCCGGCGTCGGTCGGATAACCGATCTGCTCGCCGTCGGTGGTCTGGCCAGCCTTGTACTTGTAGTCGACCCAGCGGTTGTCCAACGACTTGTCGCTGAGATCGACGAACTGGTCGGAGGCGCCGTCCGCGAGGAACTGCGGCATCGCGTCTCCCTCGATCGCCACGATGTCGGTCAGCCCGGTGCCGGCCTGGAGCTCAGAGGTCAGAGTCTGCTTCCAGGTGTCCCACTGGGCGATCTTGGTCTCTTTGACCTGGAAGGGGCTCTTCGGGTCGGCGTTCCACTTCTTGATGAGGTCGCCGTAACCGAAGTCGCCGAAGGTCGTGATGGTGATGGTCTCGCCCTTGCCAGACGAGCTGCTGTCGTCGCTGCCACCGCATGCCGTGCTCACGCCCGCGACGAGGACGGCAACGGCACCGACGGCAAGGCCGTGACGCCAGGACTTGGAGTTCTTGCTCACGTGTGACGCTCCTGCCAGATATGCACTTCGAAAGGTGTGAGAGCGCTTCCACTCTCACGCGGTGTCGAGTGTGAGTGTCGCCACAACTGCTGTCAAGAGCGCAGCCGAATTGTCACTGAATCGAGTGAGAGCGCTTCCACCTATCGCACGTACCGGCAGTGTGTCCCGTTGGCACTTTGGACCAACCATTGACAGAAGTGACGCAGGCCACTAGACATGGCTCAACCAATGACAAGACCGAGAGGAGTGTTGATGGACGACTTCGCACCCGCCTCGAGCCGGGTAGCCGAGATCGAGCGCGTCCTACCGCGGGAGACGGAGTTCGTCCGCGACCTTCGGAACCCGAATCGGTTCCTCGTCGCGCGCAAGGTGTTCACCGATGACCAGGTGCTCCGAGCCGAGCGGGACCGGGTCTTCAACAAGTGCTGGATCTACGTCGGTCATGTCTCGGAGATCCCCAGGCCGGGTGACTTCGTTGCCCGCGAGGTCGCTGGTCGGCCCGTGCTCTTCACCCGCAACGCGCAGGGCGAGTACCGCGTGTTGCTGAACTCGTGCTCGCACCGAGGCGCGGAGGTGTGCCGCGAGCGCCGGGGCAACCAGCGCCGGTTCCGATGCTTCTACCACTCTTGGTCCTTCTCCAACGACGGCGCCCTGGTGTCGATGCCGGATGAGAGCGGCTTCCCAGAGGGCTTCCGCAAGGAGGACCACGGGCTGGCGCAGCCGTACGCCGTCGACGACTACCGCGGCTTCGTCTTCGCGACCTTCAACCCCGAGCAGGAGCCGCTGGTCGACTACCTCGCCGATGCGACGTACTACCTCGACCTGACCGCCGATCAGGCACCAGGCGAGGCCGGCATGGTGGTGACGGCGGGGACGCACGAGTACTCGATGAGGTCCAACTGGAAGCTCCTGGCGGAGAACAGTTCGGACGGTTATCACGCGATTCCGGTCCACAAGACCTACCTCGACGTCCAGAAGACCAAGGGCGACACCATCGCCGGCAGTACCGACAAGGACTGGAAGGAGTCGCACGCCTTCGATCTCGGCAACGGCCACACCGTGACCGTCAAGCAGGCGCCGTGGGGGCGTCCGATCGCGCGCTGGAAGCCGTCGATGGGCGCTGACACCAAGGAGATCGTGGAGGCCTCCTATGAACGGCTGGTCGCGGCCAACGGCAAGGATCGCGCTGAGCTGATCGCCAATCTTGACTTCAACATGTTGATCTTCCCGAACCTGGTGATCAACAACATCATGGCGGTCATCATTCGCACCTTCTATCCGCAGGCCCCAGGTGAACTGAACGTGACCGCGTGGTCGCTCGCGCCAGGCGACGAGCCGGCCGAAGCGCGACACGTCCGGAACGAGTCGTTCCTCTCCTTCCTGGGGCCGGCGGGCCTGGCGACGCCCGATGACAACGAGGCGCTCGAGTCCTGCCAACGCGGTTACGCGGCCAGGCCCGGTGAGGGCTGGAACGATGTCTCCCGGGGGATGGACAAGTTCGATCCGCCCAACTGGGACGAGCTCCAGATGCGGACGTTCTGGCGGCGCTGGGACGAGCTGATGGGAGGCAAGGCATGATCCCGGCGGCGACCGAGCAGTTGCGGTCCAACAAGCGCACCCGGACCGAGGTCGAGGACTTCCTCTACTACGAAGCACAACTGCTGGACGCGTGGCGACTCGAAGAGTGGCGCGACCTGTTCACCGAGGACGGCACCTACCTGGTCCCGTCCACCGACAACCCCGAAGGCGACCCGGTGATGGACCTCGCCCTCGTCGACGACGATCGGGAGGGCATCAACGGTCGCGTGCAGCGGCTGATGAGCACCTATGCCCATATCGAGAACCCTCGCTCGACGACAACCCGGCTGATCACCAACGTGCGGGTATGGGACGACGACTTCGGTGACCTCGGAGCCATCTGCAACGTGATGGTGACCAGGAGTCGGGTGGCCAGTTCGACGACGTACGCCGCCTCGGTGCAGTACCTGCTGCGACCGGAGGGCGACAGCTTCCGGATCGCGCACAAGCAAGCGATCCTGGGCCATCACACGCTACGTCACGTCGGTGGCGTCCTGTCGATCATCATCTGAGGGCGCTGTGGACGAGAAGATGTGGGCGGCGCTTCCGGAGGCTGCGATCGGAGGCGTCCGACTCGCTCGGGTGGCGCGCCCGAGGCCGGCGGCGGACGAGGTCCTCGTCGAGGTCATGGCCGCGGGGATGAACCGCGCCGACCTACTCCATGCCCGCGGTCGCTACTCCCAGCGGCTGCGTGCGACCGACCGACCCGATGTCGCCGGGATGGAACTGGCCGGCCGGGTTGTCGAGGCCGGCAGCTGCGTCGACGAGGCGCTGGTCGGAGGCAGGGTGATGGCGATGATCCCCGGCACCTACGCCGAGTACGCCGCCGTCCCGGCCGAGTTGCTGCTGCCTCTGCCCGAGGAGCTGGACTGGGTGGAGGCGGCGGCCATGCCGATGGGGCTCCTGACCGAGTACGAGGCGATTGTGCGCCTGGCTCAGGTCGCACCCGGTGAGCGGACGCTGGTCACCGCGGCGACCTCGGGCGTCGGCCTGCTCGGGCTGCAGGTGGCGCGCCACCGCGGTCTCGAGCCGGTGGCGACCAGCCGGGACGAGGCCAACGACCCGGTCCTGCGGCGCCTCGGTGCGGCTGCGGTCGCGCATGGCCCTGACGAGCTGGGTGCGCACTTCCCCGACGGCGTCGACGTTGTCATCGACCACGTCGGTGGCGACATCTTGGAGGCAGTGCAGCAACTCCTGCGCGACCATGCCCGGGTGGTGTCCGTCGGGCGGCTCGGCCGGCGGAGCGCCGAGATCGACCTGGCGGCCTTCGCCGGCCGTCGGGCTCGGCTGATCGGTACGACCTGGCGGTGCCAGACCCGCAGTGAGGTGGCCGCAACGGTGGCGGCAGTCCGTGCGGACCTGACCGAGGCGATCTCCGCGGGCCGGATCAGACCGCTGGTCAGCGCCGTCGAGCCGCTGCGCGGCATCGCGGCGGCCTACGACCGGCTCGGTGGCCCTCGTCGGCTGGGGAAGGTCGTTGTCGCCTGCCACGACGAGGTGGCCGACTCGGCGCTCGCCCAAGCGGATCTGGCCGCCGGATGAACGGCTCTCGATCCCTACGACCACATCTAACGATCAACGCCAAGGACCAAGGAGAACAGACTCGTGCACCAGAGCGTATGGACTGATCTGCGCGGCGTGGAGTTCAGCCAGCGGTGGGTCGACGTCGGCGGGATCCGGACCCGGGTCCTCGAGGCCGGCGCGAAGGACTCCCCGGCGCTGATCTTCATCCACGGGACCGGTGGTCACGCTGAGGCCTATACCCGCAACCTCGGGCCGCATGCGGAACACTTCCACACCTACTCGATCGACATGATCGGCCATGGCTTCACCGACAAGCCGGACCAGAGCTACGACTTCAAGGACTACGCCGAGCATCTGCGTGCCTTCATGGACGCCGAGGGACTGGCCACCGCCTCGCTCAGCGGAGAATCGATGGGGGCGGGCATCGCGGCCTGGTTCGCGCTGCTCTTCCCAGACCGCACCGACAAGATCTGCCTCAACACCGGCGCCGCCCTGCGGCTGCCCGACGACGTCATCCAGCGGATGGCGACGCTCACCATGGACGCGGTGCGTAATGCCAGCGAGGAGAGCGTGCGCAAGCGGCTGGAGTGGCTGATGTACGACCCCGCCATGGTGACCGAGGATCTGGTCTCGACCCGGCTCGCGATCTACCAGAGCCCGGAGTACGTCGAGCGGATGGACAACATCCTCCGCGCGCGCCACACCGACCCCGCCGGGCAGGACCGCAACTGTCTGGTCGAGGACGACTGGCGGAAGGTCAGCGTGCCGGTCCTCGTGCTCTGGACCGACCACGACCCGACCGCTCCACCGGAGGTCGGGAAGCAGATCGCCGACTGGATCGCCGACTCCCGCTACGAGCAGATCGACGGCGCCGGACACTGGCCGCAGTTCGAGAAGCCCGAGGAGTTCAACCGGGTCCACCTCGACTTCCTGCTGCGGGGCACCGGTGCCTGACCCGACCGCGGAGTTCACCGTCCCTGACCGGTTCCGGGGTCGCGTCGTGGTCGTCACCGGCGCCGCCGGCGGGATCGGCACTGCCCTTGTCTCGCGGGCGGTCCGGGAGGGCGCGGTGGTGGTCGCCACCGACCGGCGCGAGGACGGCAAGGACGTGGTCGCCGGGCTGGTGGGCGACACGACGTGGGAGTACGTCGATGCCGACCTCGCCGACGAGCAGGACGCCCAACGGCTGATCGACACCGCGGTGGCGCGGTTCGGCCGGCTCGACGTACTCCTCAACAATGCCGGCGGCGGGATCAACCGGGACTTCTTGACGCACACCAGCCAGACTCGGGTCGAGACGGTCAATCGCAATCTGTGGACCGTCGTGAACTGTTGCACCAGCGTGCTGCCGGTGATGCGCGCGGCCGGCTACGGCCGGATCGTCAACGTCGGCGCGGACTCGGTACGCAACGGGCTCTTCCAGCACGCGATGTACAACGCGGCGAAGGGTGGGGTCCACGGGATCACCACCGGTCTTGCTCGGGAGTTCGCGCTGGACGGCATCACGGTCAACACGGTCGCGCCGACCGGAGTGCAGACCCCGTTCGTCGAGTCCCGGCCCCCGGAGGCGGTCGATCGGTTCGAGAAGACCCGGCAGCTCATCCCGCTGGGACGGTTTGCGACCACCGCCGAGGTGGCCTCGGCCGTCCTCTACCTCGCCAGCGAGGAGGCCTCGTTCATCACCGGACAAGTCGTCAGCGTCAACGGCGGATCAACCATGTTGTGAGCCTGCGGGCTCCTCGTACGTTCTAAGGAGAACCAATGACACTCGCCACGGACGAACTTCTTCCGTGGGGTCTGGGCTACGTCGTACTCGACGTCGAAGACCTCGACCAGGCAGCACGATGGTGGACCGTCTTCGCCATGCTCGAAGAGAACGGCCGCACCGACGACACCGTCTACCTCCGCGGCGGTACGGCGCACCACTGGATCGTCCTGCGCAAGACGACTGGCAAGCCGGGGATCGGCCGGATGGCGTTCGAGCTCAAGGAGCCCGCCGACCTCGATCGCTATCGCGCCCTGCTGGACGCCGAGGGCGTGCCGTTCACCGAGCACGACGGCGACTTCACCGGGGACGCGATCCGATTCTCGGACCCCAACGGCTATGAGGTCGAGCTCTTCGCCGCGATGGGCGACATGGGCGTCGCCGTGACGAAGCCGTGGATCAAGCCGGTGACGATGCTGCACGCGGTCGTCGCGGTCGCCGACCTGGACAAGTCCTACGACTTCTACCACCGGATGCTCGGCTTCCGGGAGTCCGATCGGGTGATCGACAAGACGATCTTCCTGCGTGGCAGCAACGACTACCACCACTCGCTGGTGATCGGCGCGGGCCGCGGCGAGCCGCCACTCCTCGACCACATCGCCTTCCTCTATGACAACGTGGACGACCTGATGCGGGTCCGTCAGAACTATCTCGAGGAGGGCCAGCCGATCGCCCGCGACGTGCTCCGGCATCCTACGTCGGGTTCGATGGGCTTCTACGGTGCGGCCGAGCCGGCACCACTGATGGTGGAGTACTGCATCGACCATGCCAAGATCACCGATCCGCACTACCGTCCCCGCCAGCTCCCACCTGGGCGCTGGACGTCGAACGTCTGGCGACCGCCGGTCGGGCTGAACAGCTGAAAGCCGTGCTCGACCTACACACTCACTTCATCGCCCCCGGGCTTCCGCCACCGGACGCGCGCGCCGCGGCGGAGGGGTGGCCCGAGCTACGGCAACAAGGCGAGGGCGCCGAGGTGTTGCAGCGCGGCCGGGTGGTGCGCGTCGTACCGGCCGGTGCCTGGGATCCGCTGCGGCGCCTCGCCGACATGGACCGACTCGGCGCTCGGGGGCATGTGGTCATGCCGACCCCGTTCACCTTCCTCTACGACGCGGACCCGGAGGTGGCGGTCGCCTTCACCAGCGCTCAGAACGAGGCGCTGTCGACGTTCGTGTCTGCTGCCCCGGAGCGGCTGGTCGGGCTCGGTGGCCTGCCGCTGGCGTCCCCTGACGAGGCGGTCGCGGAGGCCGTCCGGCTGGCATCGCTCCCCGGTCTCCGGGGCGTCGAGATCGGCACCTACGCCGGCGACCGATTGCTCCACGATCCAGAACTCGACCCTGTCTTCGCGACGCTGGAGCGCCTTGACCTCGCGGTCTTCGTCCACCCGTGGAAGCCGCTCTCCCCGGACCGGACGTCCCACCACGGGCTCGCCTTCGGGCTGGGTCGGCCGGTCGAGACCGAGCTCGCGGTCGGCTCCCTGGTCTTCGGTGGGGTGCTCGATCGACACCCCGCCCTGCGGGTCTGTCTGGCCCACGGCGGTGGCGGCGTACCGGCTCTTCGGGGGCGCCTGCACAACGGCTGGGCGCGGCAGGACTCGGTAGGCCGACTCCCCGGTGTCGATCCGCGGCAGGTTCTCCGGCGGCTGTGGGCCGACGGGCTGACCTATGACGCCATGGCGCTGACGCTGGCCGAGGACACCTTCGGTGCCGAGCACCTGGTGGTCGGCTCCGACTACCCGTTCGCGGCGCAGGAGGCGACCCTCGGCGCCAGCTTCTCCGCGGCACAGCACCAACTCCGGCTCGGCCCCGACTGGCCTGAGCAGACCGAACGCAACGCCCGCGTCTTTCTGGGCCACGACGGTCCAGAAGCAACAACTCCCACGGCACGACGCCAGGAAAGGACGTATCAACGATGAAACTGTCAGCAGACCACCAGGCCTTCTACGAGTCGGTCCGAGCGATGGCCGACAAGCACGTCAGCCCAGTTGCCGATGAGCTCGACCGCACCGACGAGTTTCCCCAGCAGCTGATCGAGGTCTTCGGTGACATGGGGCTCGTGCAACTGATGGTGCCGGAGGAGTACGGCGGTCCCGGCGGCGACCTGCTCTCCTCATGCCTGGCGCGGGAGGCGGTGGCGGCGGCGGGATCGATGACGCTCGCCCAACTCGCCGGTCAGAACAACATCGTCGTGAACGCGCTCCTCACCGGCGGCAGCAAGGAGCTGCTCGACGAGATCCTGCCCAAGCTGGCGGAGGGACGCACCCTCACATGCATCGCGATCACCGAGCCGGAGGCGGGCTCGGACCCGGCGTTGATGACGACGAAGGCGGTACGCGACGGCAGCCGCTGGGTCATCAACGGCGCCAAGCAGTTCATCACCTGGGCAAGCATGGCGAAGTACTGCGTGCTCTTCGCGCGGACCAACGACCAGCCCGGCAGCCGTGGCATCAGCGCCTTCCTCGTCGACACTGACCAACCCGGGTTCCAGATCGCCAAGTCGAACGAGAAGATGGGCCAGCACGGCGTACCGAACAACGAGCTGCTCCTCGAGGACGTCTATGTCGAGGACACCTTCCGGATCGGCGAGGAGGGGAACGGCTTCGGCGCCGCGATGAACGCGCTCCACCTCAACCGGCCGACCGTCGCCGGCATCGCTGTGGGAGGTGCGCAGTGCGCGCTCGACTACGCGATCGGCTACGCCAAGCAGCGCGAGGCCGGTGGCACGAAGCTCGCCGACTTCCAGGGGCTGCGCTGGATGATAGCGGAGGACTACACCTACATCCAGGCCGCCCGCGACCTGGTCTACGACGCCGCGCTGGCGCATGACGAGGGCTCGTCCAACGACGAGTTCGTCAAGCGGTCCTCGATGGCCAAGCTGTTCGCCGCCGACATGGTCCAGAAGGTCACCTACAACGCCCTCCAGATCCTCGGCGGTCACGGTTACATGACCGACCACCCGGTGGAGCGATACATGCGCGACGCTCGCCTGCTGAGCATCTACGAGGGCACCAGCCAGATCCAGCGCAACATCATCGCGAAGCGGATCCTGCGATGAGCGTCCCCGGCGAGGCGTCGGCCGGCGGGCCGCTGGCTGGGATCAAGGTCGTCGACTTCACGATCATGATCGCCGGCCCGTACGCCACCCGGCTACTGGCCGACAACGGTGCGCAGGTGACCAAGGTCGAACCGCCGACCGGCGACCCGATGCGGAAGCGCGCGCCCCTGCGTGCGGGCCAGAGCAGCTACTTCGGCTCGCTCAACGCCGGGAAGGACGGCGTCGCGCTGGACCTCAAGAGCGAGGTCGGAGTGGCGCGGGCGCGGGATCTGGTTGCCCAAGCCGATGTCGTGGTCGAGAACTTCCGTCCGGGCGTGATGGCCAAGCTGGGGCTGGGCTACGACCAGTGCCGAGAACTCAACCCGCGGCTGATCTACTGCTCCATCTCCGGGTACGGCCAGGAGGGACCTCGCGCGCAGCTCCCGGCGTACGCCGCGATCCTGCACGCCACCTCCGGCTACGACCTCACCACGATGCGCTACCTGCAGGCGGAAGAGCCTCCGGCGACGGGGATCTTCATCGCCGACGTGATGGCCGGACAGGTGTCGTATGCCGCCGTTCTGACGGCCCTCCTGGGCCGAGAGCGCTCCGGTGTCGGCGAGCATGTGGACGTATCGATGTACGAGATCATGCTCTCGACGATGGTCTATGAGGCACAGGCCGCGCAGTATCCGGCCGAGGCGCTCGGCAAGACGGTGTATCGCCCGTTCCGGGCCGGTGACGAGTTCGTGCTGATCTCGGCCGTGACGGACCGGAACGTGCGGGCCCTGATGGTGGCGATGGGCGATCCCGCCCTCCTCGAGGAGCCACGGTTCACCGACATGACGCTGCGCGAGCAGCACTGGGAGGAGTGGCAGGCTCGGGTCGAGGAGTGGACCCGCGACCAGGATGCCGACGCCCTCGAGAAGCTGCTGCTGGCGAACGGTGTCCCGTGCGCTCGCTACCGCAGCATCGAGGAGGCGCTGCGCGACCCGCAGCTCGAGGTCCGGCATGCGTTGAGGGAGGCGGTCGATGACGCCGGCAGCTACCTCTTCATCGGACCACCGTGGACCTCGAACAGGTGGGGTCCGCCGTCAGCGCCCACCCGAGTGCCCCCGCTCGGTCGATGATCAGCCGGGCTCCGGGGATCCGGGTCGAGGCTCGACCCGGTGTGGTCGAGGTGACCCTCGATCGCCCGGAGCGGTTGAACGCCCTCACGCTGGATGCGTATCGGCTGCTCCCCGAGGTCATGGGGGAGGTCGCCCGCGATCGGAGTGTGCGGGTGGTCCTCTTCCGGGGCGCCGGCGGTCAGGCGTTCTCGGCCGGCACCGATGTCGCCGTCCTCGGTGACATCCACACGGGGTCCGACGGCATCGGCTATGAGGAGCTGGTCGGCCGGGCGCTGAGCGCCGTGCGCGAATCCGATGCGGTCACGGTTGCCGCGGTCCAGGGGATCTGCGCCGGCGGCGGCCTCGCGCTCGCCGTCCACTGCGACCTGCGGGTCGCGACCAGGAGCGCACGCTTCGGCTATCCGATCGCGAGGACGATGGCCAATCTGGTCAGTGCGTCGGTGCTCGAGCGCAGCATCGCCGTCTTCGGCGATCCGCTCGTGCGCGAGATGCTTCTGCTGTCCCGGTTCGTGGACGCCTTCCGAGCCCATGCCGTCGGTGCGGTCGTCGAGGTCGTGCCTGACCTCGAGATCGACGAGGCCGCGGCGGCGCTGGTCGAGGCACTGGTGACCGCGGCGCCAGGTACGACCTGGGCGACCAAGCGCCAGCTCACCGTGCCGTCGAGAGGGACGAGCGGGGCGCACGACGAAAGCGAGCTCATTGCCCGGGTCTATGCCAGCGCGGACTTCCGGCGCGGTCTCGCGGGCTTCGCCACCGGGTCGGCACCCGGGTTCGGTCGGGACCGGTGGGTGTGAGCGGGTGTGAGCGGTGGGTGTGAGCGGTGGGTTGGGAGCAGACAAGATCCCGGACGCTATGCAACAATGGTTGAACCATTGAAAGGAGTGTCATGAAGGTTCGGGTTGAGGAAGACAAGTGCTGTGGCTATGCCGCATGCCTCTCGGCTGCTCCGGAGGTGTTCGACGTTGACAGCAGCCAGATCGCCGTCGTGCTGATCGACGGGGAGATTCCGCCCGCCCTGCACGCGTGCACTCGTGAGGCGGCCGCTGCGTGCCCCACCGACGCCATCATCGTCGAGGAGTGAACGTGGGAACCGTGATCGTCGGCGCCTCGGTCGCCGGGGTGAATGTTGCGGCGTCGCTTCGTTCGAAGGGGTACGAGGGCTCGATCACCCTCGTCGACCAGGATCCTCGACTTCCCTACGACAAGCCGCCGCTGTCGAAACATGCGCTCAAGCCCGACTGGGAACCGGCGCGCGGTCTGCTGAAGCCCGCGAACTTCTACGCCGACAACGGGATCGAACTGGTGCTCGGTCAGCCGGCGGTGGCACTGGTTCCTCGGGCTAGCGGAGGGACGGTCCGGCTCGCGGACGGCACCGAGCTCGGCGGCGAGCGGGTGGTGCTCGCTCCTGGCGTCCGCGCTCGCACCCTGGGCCCGGGCGGAACGCTCCGTGGCGTGCACACGATCCGCACGGCCGAGGACAGCGAACGTCTGGGTGCGGTGCTCGCACTGGGACGGCGGATCGTGGTCGTCGGGTGCGGCTTCATCGGAGCCGAGGCGGCTGGGATCGCCCGCGAGCTGGGCTGCGAGGTGACCATCGTGGAGCGGGCGACGGTGCCGTTCGCCCATCTCTTCGGAGATGACATCGGCCGCGCGCTCGCCGCGCGGCATGCCGAGCGCGGAGTACGGCTCCGCACCGGCGTCGGGGTCCGGGCGCTTCGCGGAGAGGAGGCGGTCAGCGCCGTCGAGCTGGAGGACGGGACCATCGTGCCCGCCGACGCCGTCCTCCTCGGCCTGGGCGCCGAACCGGCGACGGAGTGGCTGACCGGCTCGGGTCTCGACCTGCGTGCGGGGATCCGCTGCGATGCTCGAGGCCGGACGGCCCTGCCCGGCGTCTACGCCGCCGGTGACGCGGCCGCGTGGTACGACCCGGAGAGCGGGGCCTGGCGGCGGATCGAGCACTGGACGACGGCGCGTGAGCAGGCGGCCGTTGTCGCTGCCACCATCGTGGACCCTGACCTCAGCCCACCTGTGGTGCCCTCGGTCCCCTACTTCTGGTCCGACCAGTACGGCGCCCGCCTGCAGTTCCTCGGCACGGCGGACGGCGCCGACGACGTACGCCTCGTCTCCGGTTCGCTCGAAGGCGACCAGTTCGTGGCGCTCTACGGCCGGGAAGGTCGGCTGGTGGGTGCCCTCGGTCTCGACGCGGTGCGGGAGCTGATGCGTTATCGCGGGCTGATCGCCGCGAAGGCGCCGATCGCCTCGGCTCGTGACCAGGCGATGGCGACGCCACAAGCCGCCCGATGAGAGTGGCCGGAGACCACCGGAAAGGACGGACCCATGACCAACCGCCACAGCGAGAGCACCGAGGGGCCGGACGGCCCGCTCGACGGGGTGGTCGTGCTCGACCTCTCCCGCGCAATCGCCGGGCCGCAGGCCGGCATGATGCTGGGCGACCTCGGCGCGCGAGTGATCAAGATCGAGGCGCCGGCCGGTGACGACAGCCGACACTGGGGGCCGCCGTTCCTCGGCGAGGGCGAGGACCGGGAGTCGACGTACTTCTTCAGCATCAACCGCAACAAGGAGTCGGTGGTGCTCGACCTGCGAGACCCCGACGACCACGACATCATGGAGCGCCTGGTCACCCGTGCCGACGTGCTCGTGGAGAACTTCCGGACCGGCGTCATGGACCGGTTGGGCCTGGCGGTGGAGCACCTTCACGAGCTGAATCCCGGGCTGGTGATCTTGTCGATCACTGGGTTCGGGCACGATGGCCCGGAGGCTGGACGGGCCGGCTACGACCAGATCCTGCAGGGCGAGGGCGGTCTGATGAGCCTGACCGGTCCGGACGCTGCTCATCCGACCAAGCTCGGCGTCCCCATCGCCGATGTCCTCACCGGGATGAACGGTGCGTACGGCGTGCTCGCGGCGCTGCTCGAGCGAGAGCGGACCGGCCTCGGGCGAGTGGTGCGGACCTCGCTGCTCGCGTCGATGGTCGGCGTACACGTCTTCCAGGGCACCAAGTGGACGGTGGGCCACGAGGTTCCGGGACCCACCGGCGCGCACCATCCCGCGATCGCGCCGTACGGCCTCTTCCGGACCGCGACCGCGCCGGTGCAGGTGGCCTGTGGCTCGCAGTCCCTCTGGGTAGCGTTCGCCCGGGTGCTCGACCTGGACACCGCTGACCCGCGGTTCATCAGGAACGAGAATCGGGTCCAGCACCGTGATGCCCTCACTGCAGCGATCGAAGAGGTGCTCGCCGCGGAGCCGGCCGAGCACTGGCTGGCGATCCTCGAGAAGGAGGGCGTCCCTGCGGGGAAGGTCCGCACCATCGACGACGTCTACGCGTGGGAGCAGGTGCGCTCCCAGGGATTGGTGATCGACGTCGAGCATCCGGTCTTCGGGCGCTTGGAGCTGCCTGGCCCGACGTTGCGATTCGACGGCCTTCCTTACGCCGGTGCGCGCTCGCGGCACCTGCCACCGCCGCGACTCGACGAACATGGCGAGGCGGTCCGCCGATGGCTGGACGAGGACGGCCCGCAGGGCGTCTGACCCGGGCTCGGATCCGCACGTCGCAGCGTCGCCGCGGGCGGCTGCGCCGGTGAATGACGGCTGTGCGCAGGAGCGGCCGAGGTAGGCGTGGTGGTGGAGGGAGTCGAGCACCCGCTGCGGCCGGGGAGTCGTTGACAAGGTGACGAGGATCACAGTACTGTCGCATTGACCGCATTGAAACGTTTCAAAAAGTTGCCCCTCTCGGACTAGGAGCAAACGTGCTCGGACTGTCTTCAACGGCTCGGACGCGGCGTCGCGTCGCGGTGGCCGCCGCGCTCAGCGCCGGTGTGATCGCCCTCCTCGCTCTTCCCGGCGGGTCGCCGGCCGCGGCCGGACCGCGTCCGGGACACACGCCGCAGACCGCGGTCGACGGAGACCCTGACTCCGTACCCTCGCTCACCCGGTCTACCTTCGCCGACCCGCCCACCTCGGTCCGTCCGAAGTACCGCTGGTGGCAGCCGCTCGCCTACACCGACGATGATGAGCTGGCCGGTGAGCTGCAGCAGATCCGGGACGCCGGAGGTGGTGGTGCCGAGGTCGCGCCGTTCTCGGTCGAGGGCGCCGGCCACAACACCGACCCGTTCCTGGAGACCTATGGCTGGGGGACTCCGCGCTGGGCGGAGAAGGTGGCCACCATGCTCGCCGCGGCCAAGAAGCGCGACCTCAGCCTCGACCTCACCATCGGTCCGCGCTGGCCCGCGACCGTCCCGACGGTCACCGACGTCAACGACCCGGCAACGGCCAAACAGCTGGCCTATGCGGTCGAGTTCGACCACGGGGGCCAACATCGTTCCGGGGCGCTGCCGAGCAACCTGAACGTCACTGCACCGGCAGGAGCCGAGCGACGTCTTGTCGGAGTGGTCGCGGCGCGCTGCAGCGCGAGCGACTGTGCCACCCAGAGCGCGAAACCGCGGATGCTGGAGCAGAAGACCGCGGTCGACCTCACCGACAAGGTCACCGACGGGAAACTCGACCACGACTTCCCCGGCGACGCCGACGACACTTACGCGCTGCTCGCCTTCTACCAGATCCCGACCGGGCAGTCGCTGTCCGGCTATACAGCGACTGGCACCAACTACACCCTCGACACCTTGAGCACGGCCGGGTCGAAGGCGACCACCGACTTCTACGACGCACACATCCTCACCCCCAAGGTGAGCACGTTGCTGCGTGACCTGCGCTCCGCCGACCTCTTCGAGGACTCGCTCGAGATCGGCTCCACCCAGAAGTGGACCGGCGACTTCGTCGAGGAGTGGACGAAGCGCCGTGGGTACTCGCCGCTCACGCTGCTGCCGGCGCTTGCCGGTGCCGGTGACCAGGGGCGGACGTCCAAGCCGGACTTCGACTTCGGTGACGGCCTGGGTGCCCGGGTCCGTACCGACTACCGCCAGACCTGGAGCGACCTGTACGTCGCGAACCGGCTCGACGTATTGCGTCGGTGGGCACATCGCCACCACATCTCCACCCGTATCCAGCCCTACGGCGCGCCCATCGACATCGCCAACGCTGCCGCACACATCGACGTTCCAGAGGGGGAGTCGCTGGCCTTCGGACAGAACACCGGCGCCTACAGCAACGTGGAGGACTACAAGGTGGTCGCCTCGGGCGCACACCAAAGTGGCCGCGCGATCGTCTCGGACGAGTGCTGCGCGTTCGCGGGTTCGGTCTTCGGCTCCACGGTGGGCGACGCCAGCTCGTACTCGAACCTGCAGGCGGTGTACCGAGGCTTTGCCGGCGGCGTTAACCAAGTGGTCTGGCACGGGTTCCCCTACCTCAGCCGCGGCCCAGCCGGAGCCGGGTCGCAGTCGTCCTGGCCCGGCATGACCTACGGCGGCAACACCTCCTACTCCGAGGCCTTCGGCGCCAAGAACAATCCGAGCTGGTCGGACTATCGCTCGGTCAACGACAACCTCGCTCGGACCCAGCTGGTGCTCCGGCAGGGCTCACCGCGCTTCGACCTCGCCGTCTACTGGCAGGACTTCGGTCTCACCGGCACCGGGACGACCGGGACCGGCTCGGACTCCCTGGTCGGCAGCTCCTCCCAGCTGGCTCGAGAGGGTTACAGCTATGAGTACCTGAGTCCGGATCAACTCACCAGCAAGGCCGCACGCTACCGCGCCGGTTCGCTCTTCCCTGACGGGTCGGGCTACCACGCAGTGTTGCTCAAGGACCAACAGACCATGCCGCTCGCCGCGGCCGAACGGCTGCTGCAGCTGGCGCGGCAGGGTCTGCCCGTCGTCGTGGTGGGCAAGACCCCGTCGGCAACGCCGGGCTACGACCCGACGGGTCGACAGGACGCGCGCCTGCGGGGTGTCATCTCGCGCCTGCTCGCTCAGCGCGACGTACGTCGGGTCCGCGATCTCGGGTCCGCGCCGGAGGTGTTGCGCCGACTCGGTGTCGATCCGGCGGTGAGCGTCGGGTCGTCGGATGGATCCCTCCTGACGGTGCGACGTCACACGGCCGACACCGACTACTACTTCATCTGGAACCAGACCGGCAGCCGGGTCCGTCAGACAGTCGATCTGCGCGGCTCTGGTAGCGCCTACCGCTTGGACACATGGTCGGGGGAGATCTCGCCCCTGAGCGGTGCGCGCCGGGATCGGACCGGCGTCCAGGTACCGGTCGAACTGGCCGCACATGACGCCGTCGTGGTCGCGGTGAGCAAGCGACACGATACGACCTTCCGCCCGAGGACCGCCCGCATCGGCACGCCCGGAGGCGATCCAGCCGGTCCGGTCGAGCTCGCCGACTGGTCGTTGAGCGTGGACAGCTGGACGCCCGGCAAGAGCGGCCTCCCCGGCGACACCGCGCACCACGCCGTCGGCCCGGTCTCGCTCCGACCCTCGGCCGACGGCACGCTCCCGTCGTGGGATCGGATCACTCCGGCCGGGGGCTACGACGTCGATCTCGCCGACGTCTCCGGCGTCGGGACCTACACCGCGCGGGTCGACCTGGATCGGGGATGGCAGCGGGTGAGCGGAGCATGGCTCGATTTGGGATCGGCGGTCGACACGGTCTCGGTCAGCGTCAACGGACACTCCGTGCCCGTCGATCAGCTCGACCTGGCGCGCGTCGAGGTGGGCAGATATCTGCAAAGCGGGGAGAACCTGATCCGCGTCAAGGTCGCCTCCACGCTCCTGAACGCGGTCCGCGTTGCGCCGGGCACGGGAGCCGCGGGCCGGGCGGCGATGGCCTACGGCATGTCCGGACCGGTCACCCTGACGCCACATCAGGGCGCCGGTACCTACCTGGTGGTCCAAGCGCTGCAGCAACGGCTGCCGGTGGCCCGAGGCGGGACGAACCGCGCCGAGGTGACACTCACCAACTCCTCCGCGCGGGCCAGCACCGTCCGACTGTCGGCGACGACTGCCGCCGGCGTACGCGCGGATCTGCCGCAGCAGGTACGCGTGGCGGCAGGAGAGACCAGGGCGGTCGAGGTCGTCGTACACAACGACTCCCTGACCTCGGGCAGCACCGACCTGAGACTCTCGGCTCGCGCCGCCAGTGGGGTCGGCGGCACGGCCGTGGTACATCTGCAGCACTCGACGAACCTCGCGCTCAATGCGGACGGTGCACCGTTCCCCGCGGTGCAGGCGACCACCAGTCAGGATCGGTGCCCGGCGTTCCTCGCCACCGACGGCTCGACGGGGACCTTCTATGTCTCCTACGGCCGGACGGCTGGGCAGGGCCCGACGGCGAGCGACCCGGTTCACTTCGGCGTCGACCTGGGCGCCACCGTCTCGGTCGGGTCGGTTCATGTCGGTGGCCGCTCGAACTACGGGCCGCGCGACTACGTCGTCCAGACCTCGCAGGACGGCGAGCACTGGAAGGACCGGGCGCAGCAGACCGATGCCCCGAAGACGGGGGCGACGATCGACTTCGATCCGGTCGACGCCCGCTACGTTCGTGTCCTGATCACCAAGGCGTGGGACAACGGCACCGACGCCAACGTCCAGATCGACGAGTTCGGCGTCGGCGCCGGGTGAGCCCCGACCCCGGGATCCGGGGCGCAGCGAAGGTGGGTCCCGAGTCACTGGCTCGGGACCCACGTCGTGGTTCAGGAGGTCGTGTAGGCGTGGCCGACGGCCAGCACCCGAGCGTCCTGGAGGGGTTTACCGACGAGCTGGAGTCCGATCGGGAGGCCGTCTTGGAAGCCGACCGGGATCGAGAGTGCAGGGAGGCCGGCGATGTTGGCGCAGTAGGTGTTGCGGATGAGTGTGGCGCCTACGGACTCCTCCCGGTCACCACGGCGCACCCGGGACTCGCCTCGGCGGGGTGCGGTGATCGGCGTCGTGGGCATCGCGACCAGGTCGACCGGGGCGAGTGCATCGCGCCACGCCGCCTTGATCACCTCGCGCGCCCGGAGCGCGTGCAGATAGGTCACGCCCGAGTGGAGCGCCCCGGATTCGCAACTGCTGCGTTCGAACTCCCCGATGAGGTCGGCTCCCACCGTGACCGCCTCCCGAACCGACTCCCCACTCTCGCCGGAGACGATCTCGTTGCCGATGCCGACCACCTGGTCGGCGTACGGTACGTCGATCGGGCGCACCGTCATGCCGAGTTCGCCGAGGCGCTCGGTGGCGGCGAGCCCGGCGGCGGCGACCGCGGGATCGCAGCCGTCCCAGAAGTAGTCACGGGGGATTCCGACGGTCAGGCCGCGCGGTGACCGCCCGAGCTCGCCGGCGAAGTCGAGGCGCGGGACGTCCAGACTCGCCCGGTCACGGCGGTCGTGGCCGGCGATCTCCGCGAGCATGATCGCCACGTCGTTGACGCTGCGTGCCAGCGGACCGATGGTGTCCAGCGACCAGGAGAGGAACCGCATCCCCGAGCGGCCGATCACTCCGGCCGTCGGCTTGAACCCCACGACGCCGCACAGTGATGCCGGGATGCGTACCGAGCCGCCGGTGTCGGTGCCGAGGCTGACCGGCCCGAAGCCCGCGGCGACCGCGGCGCCGGAGCCGCCGCTGGAGCCGCCGGGGGAGTGCTGCAGATCGTGCGGATTGCATGACCGTGGCGTGGTCGTCCCGTAGGCGAACTCATGGGTGTGCACCTTGCCCAGCAGGATCGCGCCCGAGCGACGCAGCTGCGCGGACACATGCGCGTCAGCCTCCGCGGGAGTCAGGGGAAGTGCATCCGAGCCGCACCTGGTCGGCACCCCGCGCCAGTCGATCAGGTCCTTCAGCGACACCGGGATCCCGAAGAGCCGGCTCGCCGGGCGATCGTGTCGGGCGGTGGCGGTGGCCGCTTGCGCCGCGGCAAGCACGGCGTCGGCATCCCAGTGTGCGAATGCGCTGACCGCCGGCTCGACGGCCTCGACTCGGGCGACGATCGACTCGGCGAGCTCGAGAGGGGAGAGGCGCCCGGCCGCGATCAGTGAGGATGCCTCCGTGAGTGTCAGCGCCCACGGCTGGGTGCAGTCGCTTGGTACGAGGTAGGTCATGTCCATCGTGGGTCGAACCCGAGTGCCGGCTCAACGCCGGTGACCTCGATGGTCCGAACGATCGCGGCCGACCGGCTCGCCGAGAGTGCGGCCGCGATCAGCTCGTAGCGATCGGCGGCGAGGGGGACTCCCGACATCTTCTGCAGGGCAGCGACATCATCGGCGGTGAAGTGGACGGGATCGACGGGATCGGGCACAGCGCTCCTCGAGCGAAATTGGGTCTTTGGTTGGACCATAGCCAGTGACGTGCGTCACGTCAATGACGGGCTGTTCTGGTCTGTACGCCGCGGAGCAGGCGGGGGAAGTGACGCTTGACACACTCCGCATCGACCAGTAGGAATGGCCCAACCTTAAAACCATTGATCTGGAGGTTGCCGTGCCACGAGGGTTGACGATCCGTCGCCCCGAGCGGGTTGGCGTTGCCGACCCACCGACCGGGTCGAGGGTCCTCGACGTCGATCAGCTGACGGTTCGCTATGGCGCGAACCATGCGGTGAAGGGTCTGGGACTCGAGCTGGCGCAGGGCACGACCCTGGCGCTGCTTGGCAGCAACGGGGCTGGCAAGACGTCGCTGATGCGCGCCGTCACCGGCACCCTCGGCTTTCACGGTGGCACCGTCGAGTGCGGCCGGATCGAGCTCTTCGGGCGGGAGATCACGGCGGCCGACCCTGCCGTGATCAGCCAGGCAGGCGTCGCGCTGGTCCCCGAGGGGCGGCGCGTCTTCAAGGAGATGACCGTGGAGGAGAACCTCCTCAGCGGTGCGCTCTCGTTGCCGCACGGCGTGTCCCGCCGAGAGGTCCTCGCGGAGACCTACGACCACTTCCCGGTGCTTGCCGAGCGGCGCCGCCAGGCAGCCGTGCTGCTCTCGGGCGGCGAGCAGCAGATCATGGCCATCGGGCGCGCAATGATGTCGCGGCCACGCCTCCTGCTCGTCGACGAGCCCTCGCTCGGGTTGGCGCCGGTGATGATCGACCGGATCGCCGAGGTGCTCGCCGGCATCCGCGAGCGGGGCACCACCATCCTGCTCAGCGAGCAGAACCCGTCGATCGCGATGGACCTCGCCGACCGGGTCGTCGTGCTGCGGGTCGGCTCGACGGTCCTGGACGCGGCACCCGCGGAGATCGCCGGCGTCGAGCAGCTCCGCGATCTCTATCTCGGGGTAGAGGAGGTGGAGGCCGCCGAGGCCGCGCCCGCGTCGGGCGACCGGCCGGAGCCGACGCCCCGGCGTCCCCGGGCGGGTCGCGACGAGGCGGCGATCGCCCTGAGCGTGCAGGGGGTCGGCGTGAAGTTTGCCGGGCTCACCGCGCTCGACGACGTGAGCTTCGAGGTCTCCGAGGGCTCGGTCTTCGCCGTGATCGGTCCGAACGGTGCCGGGAAGTCGACGCTCTTCAACGTGATTTCAGGCTTCTACCGGGCCACGAGTGGTCAGGTACGGCACGGAGAGCATGTCCTCACCTCGCTGCGGCCCCACGAGATCTCCCGGCTCGGCCTCGCCCGGACCTTCCAGAACCTCGAGCTCTCCGAGGAGAACACCGTCTTGGAGAACATCCTCCTCGGGTGTCACCTCACCAGCCGGTCCGGTGTGCTGGCTACCGCCCTGCGGCTACCTTCGGCCCGGCGAGAGCATCGCGAGCTGGAGAGGCGCGCTCGTGAGGCGGCCGAGGTGGTCGGGCTGGTGCCCTACCTCGAGCGCAACTGCGGATCGCTGTCCTACGGCCTGCGCAAGCGGGTGGAGATCGCCCGTGGCCTGGTAGGCGAACCGCGGGTGCTGCTCCTCGATGAACCCGTGGCTGGCATGACCGCCGACGAGATCGCCGAGATGCAGGAGGTGATCGCCCGAGCGCACGACGAGCTGGGCTTGACCATCCTTCTCATCGAGCACGACATCGAATTCACCCTCCGGCTCGCCGACGAGGTCGCCGTTCTCGACTTCGGCCGGATGATCGCGCGCGGCACGCCCGACGAGATCCGACGGGACCCCGTCGTACACGCCGCCTATCTCGGCTCGCAGGCGGCCTCCACGGCAGCCAAGGCACAGCCCCTCGATGAAGGGATCGCACGATGACCAGCTTCCTGGGCTATCTGGTGAACGGACTCTCGGTCGGGCTGACCTACGGCCTGGTCGTCCTCGGCTTCGTGGTCATCTACCGCGGCACCAGAGTGATCAACTTCGCCCAGGGCTCGCTACTCGTGCTGGGGGCTTACCTGACCGTACGGCTGCAGGGCAGCGTGGGCTTCATCGGTGCGGTGCTCGTCGCGGTCGTGCTCACGGCAGCCTTCTGCGTGGTGCTCAACCGGTTGTTCCTGCGTCCGCTGCGGAAGGCGCCGCAGGACATCCCCGCCATCTTGATGATCGGGGTGGACATCGTCCTTGTCGCCGACCTGACCAGGCGGATCGGCAGCGATGTGCTGACCATGAATGACCCGTGGGGTAGCCACAACGTCGACCTCGGCGGCGTCCTCATCGCGCAGTCTCGGCTGGTCGCGCTGGTCGTGTCGATCGTGGTGATCGCCGCCTTCTTGGCAGCGAACAAGTACACCTCGATCGGGCTGTCGTCCAGGGCCGCCGCCGAGGATCGCGAGACCGCCGCCCTGATGGGTGCGCGACTGGGGCGGGTCTCGGACTTCGCCTGGATCTGCGGCGGTGGCCTGGCGGTCATCGCGGGCGTCTTCTTGGTGCTCTACCCCTCGCCAGGGCTGGTGTCGGACACCAACACCGTCGCGATCCTCGCCTTTCCGGCGGCGATCATCGGTGGCCTCGACTCGGTCTGGGGTGCGCTGGTCGGCGGCCTGCTGGTCGGCCTGGTGCAGTCGTTCGGGTCCGGCTATCAGTCGCAGATCGACTTCCTGGGCGCCGGGGCCGCCGACATCCTCCCGTGGATCCTCATGGTCGTCGTGCTGCTCATCAAGCCGACCGGGCTGTTCGGGAAACAGCCGCTCACGCGTATCTGACCCCGCTGACCCCCGGAGTTGTCATGTTCTCTCTTGCTCTGAGCCGGCAGAAGTCGGTCTTGCTCGGCGCCGCGGCCCTCGCCGTCGCTGCCTATGTGCTGCTGCCGCTGGTGCTCCCGGTCTTCTGGGTGCAACTCGTGGTCTTCGCCGCCGCTGCGGCCATCGCGGCGATCGGCCTGCAGTTCCTGATCGGTACGTCGGGACAGCTGTCCTTGGCGCACTCGTTCTTCATGGCGGTCGGGGCGTACTCCTACGCCGTACTCGGAAAGGTGCCCGGCGGTGGCTCGTCCGGGTGGCAGGTGGGGCTGCCCTCGCTGCTGGCGGCGGTGGCGGCTGTGGTCATCGCCGGTCTGGTCGGGCTGCTGTTCAGCTTCGTCTCGGCCCGGCTCGGCGGGCTCTATCTGGGGCTGGCCTCGCTCGGCTTGGTGATGATCGGCGCGCACGTGCTGACCGTCGCCCACAGCCTGACCGGCGGCGTCTACGGACGGGACGTCCCCGTGCTGACCGTCGGTGGCTTCGGGTTCTCCGACACCGACCCGGAGCTGTGGTTCGGGACCCACCAACTGCTCGGAATCGGTCGGCTCTGGTACCTCACCCTGGCCGTGCTGCTGATCAGCTACTGGCTGCTTCGCAATGTGGCTCACGGCCGAGCGGGGCGGGCGATGAACGCGCTCCGCGACAGTGAGTCCGCGGCGGCCGCCGCGGGTGTGCGCGTGCAGCATTACAAGGCGCTGGCCTATGTCATCTCCTCCTGCTACGCCGGTCTGGGCGGCGTGCTCACGGCGCTCGCGTTCCAGCACATCGTGCCCACGTACTTCTCGCTGACCCTGTCGCTGAACTTCTTGGCGATGGTCGTCATCGGGGGCATGCGCTCGATCACCGGTGCTGTCGTCGGGGCCTTCGTGGTCACTGGCCTGCCCCTCGTCTTGAGCAACTACGCCGGGTCGCTGCCGTTCCTCGGCGCGCCCGGAAGCGGCGGCCTCGAGCCGGGCGTCTTCGCCCAGTTCATCTTCGGCGCCGTCGTGATCGTGGTCCTGATCCTCCAATGGGCCGATCTGCGTGGCCTGCGGCGTGGGCTCCGTGTCCTGCTGCCGGCCCGCACCTCCAGTACCGATGCCCCTCTGGCATCCATCAACCGATGAAAGGCGCTAGTTCGATGACAGTTCGCAGAACGGGAGTGGCCGCCACCGTGGGGCTTCTCGTGCTCGCGGCCACGGCTTGCAGCACCTCCGGGCCGGGTGCCGGCTCCGATGGGGTGAAGGTCGGACCGGGGGTCACCAGCAAGACCATCACGCTCGGATATATGACCGACCTCTCCGGGCCGATCTCCTCGCAGGGGAAGACCGACTTGGCCGCCACGAGGTTTTACCTCGACAAGCTGAACTCCTCCGGCGGCGTCTGCGGGCGCAAGGTCGAGCTGAAGGTCTCGGACATGGGCTACGACGTGCAGAAGGCGGTCGCTCAGTATCCGTCGACCACGCCGAAGGTCCTGGGCTACCTCGCGCTGCTCGGAACGCCGATGCTGAAGGCGCTGGACTCACGGATCAAGTCGGACAACGTGGCGGTCGGTGCCCTCGACTGGGACTCCAGCCACCTCGGCAACCCGAACATCATCCAGTTCGGTACCACCTACGACCTCGAGGACATCAACGGCCTCTCTTACCTCGTGGAGCAGGGCGTGGTGAAGAAGGGCGCCACCGTCGGCAAGCTCTACTGGCCCGGCTATGGCGAGAACGCGCTGACCGGGTTCAAGTACGCCGCCGGGAAGTTCGGCATGAAGGTCAAGGCGATCGAGGTGGACCCGGCCAAGACCGACCTCAGTACCGAGGTCCAGCAACTGCACAACGCCGGGGTCAAGCTGATCTCGGTGTCGACCTTGCAGGCGCAGGCCGCGTCCGTGGCCACGGCGACCCAGTCGATGGGCTGGAAGGTGCCGATCCTGGGCAACGACCCGGCCTTCGTCCCCCAGGTGCTCGACACACCCGCGAAGCAGGCGCTGATCGATCGGCTGTGGATCACCTCCCAGCGCAAGCCGCTGGGTGCAGACACGGAGGTCAGCAAGGAGATCGTGGCCGCCTTCGACAAGAAGAAGCCGAAGGTCGACGAGTCCGACGGTCTCGTCCTCGGCTGGACCAACGCCCAGGTCTACACCGACATCCTCAAGAAGGCCTGCGACAACAAGGACCTCACCCGCGAGGGCGTCATGAAGGCGGTCCGCCAGTCCTCGGCCATCGAGAGTGGTGGGATGTTCCCCACGCTCGACTACTCCGAGCCGGGCAAGCCGGCGACCCGGGCGAGCTTCGTCTCCCGCCCCGATGCCTCTCTCGTCGGCGGACTCAAGCTGGTCACGAAGGAGCCCTACACCTCCTCGCTCGCCGAGAGCTACGTGATGCCCACCAGCAAGTAGCCGGGTAGCCCGGGACTCCGGCGTCGATCACGATGCCGGAGTCCCGGCGTGCCGCGGGCCCACAACGTGCAAGGAGAGATCGGTGACTGAACCCTGGCGGCTGACGCTGTCACAGGCACGAGCAGCGTTGCGGCGCGGGACGCTCACTCCGGTGGAGCTGGCCGGGTCTGTGATCGAGCGGGTGACGGCGGTTGACCCTGTCGTCGGGGCGTTCGTGGACTTCGACGCCGACGGGGTCTTGAACCAGGCCCGCCAGGCGGCTGAGGAGCAGCGCTGCGGGGTTCGTCGGGGACCCCTCCACGGGCTTCCGGTCACCCTCAAGGACCTCTTCGACTGGCGCGGTCTGCCGACGTCGGCGAGCTCGCGGGTGCGGGCGACGGCAGCGCCAGCCAGGTCCGACTCCGAGGTTGCTCAACGCCTCCGCGACGCCGGCGCCATCCTGCTCGGCAAGGTCCATACCCACGAGTTCGCCTACGGCGCGCAGACCCCTACGACCCGAAATCCGAACGACCCGAACCGGATCCCGGGTGGGTCCAGCGGAGGGTCGGCGGCCGCCGTCGCAGCCGGCTTCGGCGTGGCGAGCGTCGGGACCGACACCGCCGGCTCGGTGCGTCTGCCGGCGTCGCTGTGCGGCGTGGTGGGGCTCAAGCCGACCTATCAGTCCATCGGTCGGCGCGGGCTGATCCCCCTGTCGTGGTCGCTGGACCACGTGGGACCGCTGGCCCGGACCGTCGAGGACCTCGAGGTGCTCTTCGGAGTGCTGCGGGGCACCTGGCTCGGGCCGCTCGCGGAACCGCTGACGGCGAGGGAGCTGGTGGTCGGCGTACCGGAGGACTACTTCTTCGACAACTGTGACCCGGGCGTCATGGCTGCTTGCGACGACGCCCTCCAGCGGCTGGCCGAGTGCGGTGTCCGGACCCGACCGGTGCGGCTGCCGCTCGCTGCCGAAGCCGTCGCCGTGGGCCAGGAGATCATGTCGGTCGAGGCCGCCGCCAGCCACGCTCGCACCTTGCGAGAAAGCGCCGACCTGCTGGATCCGCGCGTGCGGCTGAAGCTGGAGTGCGGCTCTCTCAAGCCGGCGAGCGGCTACGTCCGGGCGCTGCGCGCGCGGGCCGTGGTCGCGGAGGCCTGGCGTCGCGGTTTCGACGGTGTTCACGCGGTCCTCACGCCGACGGTGCCGTTCACGGCGCCCACCGTCGGGGAGAGCGAGCTCCGGCTCCCTGACGGGCGCATGGAAGAACTTGGTGCCGCGCTGACCCGCCTCACCATGCCGGTGAACGTCACCGGGCTGCCGGCGCTCAGCGTGCCGGCCGGCTCGGTGGGTGGCCTGCCGGCGGGCGTGCAGCTTATCGGTCGCCCCTGCGACGAGCTGACCCTCTTCCGGTTGGGGAGGCTCGTGGAGCGGCGCCAACCGCGGTGAGCCACACCGGCGTCGTCCCTACGGTCAAACCCGGCCGTACGCGGATAAGGTAGGTCTCATTGGTAGTGCCAAAGCGCGATCGCGGGCGCCGTTCTGAGGAGGACCATGGCGACACCTACCTTCCGTCCGGCCCGCCCACGTCGGGCGTTCGACGAGATCATCGAGCAGGTCCGCGGGATGGTGCGCTTCGGGGAGCTCCGTCCGGGCGATCGGCTCCCGGCGGAGCGTGCCCTGGCCGAGCAGTTCGCGGTGAGCCGCAATACCGTGCGCGAGGCGCTACGGATGCTGGAGATCTCCGGGTTGATCCAGCTCAAGCGCGGCGCCTCGGGCGGTGCCTTCATCGCCGACGCCGACACCGGCAAGGTGGCGACCAGCATGACCGACATGCTGGAACTCGGCCAGCTCTCGCTGACCGACCTCACCGAGGCGCGTACCTGGATCGAGAGCACCGTCATCCGGGTCGCTTGCGAGCGGATGACCGACGAGGTCTTCGACCGTCTCAAGGCGAATGTCGACGAGGCCACCCGGCTGAGCGAACTCCATGACTGGGAGCAGAAGGCGAAGGTCAACGTCGAGTTCCACATCATCCTGGCCGAGGCGACCGCGAACCCGGTGATGATCGCGATCACCCAGGGGCTCATGCAGGTGATGGAGAAGGTGGTCCTGGCCCTGGGGCCCACCGAGGGCGACATCGTGCTTCGCTCCCGACGCAGGATCCTCAAGCACCTCGAGAAGCGAGACGCCGACGCCGCCGTCGCCGAAATGGAGCGTTATCTGAAGAGGATGCACAAGCTGTGGATCGATGCGCGCTACCAAGGAGCACACGGCGTCTCGCGGGATGGCTGAGAGCCGACCGCGCACGGCTTGCCGGCCAACCTGACGTTCGCCCCTCGCGACGGCGTATGACTACTTGTTGGCCTTACGCGCCCGGGCAGCCGCCTTCGCGCGCTCGTTCTGGTCGAGGACGACCTTGCGGATCCGGACCTGGTCGGGGGTGACCTCGACGCACTCGTCCTCCCGGCAGAACTCCAGGCACTGCTCGAGGGAGAGCTTCTTCGGCGGGACGAGCTTCTCGAAGTTGTCGGCCGTGGAGGAGCGCACGTTGGTCTGCTGCTTTTCCTTGGTGATGTTGACATCCATATCGTCGGCGCGGGAGTTCTCGCCGACGATCATGCCCTCGTAGACCTCGGTGCCGGGCTCGACGAAGAGAATGCCGCGCTCCTGCAGCGAGGTCATCGCGTACGAGGAGGCGGCCCCCGCACGGTCGGCGACCAGCGATCCCGAGGCGCGGGAGCGGATCTCTCCGGCCCACGGGAAGTATCCCTCGGAGATGTGGTGGGCGATGCCGGTGCCGCGGGTCTCGGTGAGGAACTCGGTCCGGAAGCCGATCAGACCGCGGGCGGGCACCACGAACTCCATCCGCACCCAGCCGGTGCCGTGGTTGGTCATCCCCTCCATCCGGCCCTTGCGGTTGGCGAGCAGCTCGGTGATGGCGCCGAGGTACTCCTCGGGCGCATCGATGGTCAGCCGCTCGTAGGGCTCATGGAGTTTGCCGTCGACCTCCCGGGTGACGACCTGCGGCTTGCCGACGGTGAGCTCGTACCCCTCGCGCCGCATCTGCTCGACCAGGATCGCCAGCGCGAGCTCGCCGCGGCCCTGGACCTCCCAGGCGTCCGGGCGCTCGGTGGGGAGCACCTTGAGCGAGACGTTGCCGACCAGCTCGGAGTCGAGCCGGTCCTTGACCAGGCGAGCGGTCACCTTGGCGCCCTTCACCTTCCCGACCAGGGGCGAGGTGTTGGTGCCGATGGTCATCGAGATCGCCGGCTCGTCGACGTGAATAAGAGGGAGCGCGGCAGGCGAGTCCGCGTCGGCGAGGGTCTCGCCGATCATGATCTCCGGGATGCCGGCGACCGCGACGATGTCGCCCGGTCCGGCCTCCTCGCCCGGCTTGCGCTCCAGGCCCTCGGTGATGAGCAGTTCGGTGATCTTGACGAACTTCTGCTCACCGTCACGACGCATCCAGGCGACGGTCTGGCCCTTGCGCAGGGTGCCCTGGTGGATGCGCAGCAACGCAAGCCGGCCGAGGAACGGCGAGGCGTCCAGGTTGGTGACGTGCGCCTGGAGCGGGGCGCCCTCCTGGTAGGTCGGGGCCGGGATGGTCTCCAGGATGGTCTTGAAGAGCGGTTCGAGGTTGTCGCCGGCGGGCAGGGTGGCGTTCTCGGGCTTCTCCAGCGAGGCGATGCCGGCCTTGCCGGAGGCGTAGACGATGGGGAAGTCGAGGGCGGCGTCGTTGTGGGACTCATCGAGCAGGTCCATGAAGAGCTCATAGGTCTCGTCGACGACCTCGTCGATCCGGGCGTCGCCACGGTCGACCTTGTTGACGACGAGGACGACCGGCATGTCGGCGTTCAGCGCCTTACGCAGCACGAACCGGGTCTGGGGCAGCGGACCCTCGGAGGCGTCGACCAGCAGCACGATGCCGTCAACCATCGACAGTCCGCGCTCGACCTCGCCGCCGAAGTCGGCGTGGCCGGGGGTATCGATGATGTTGATCGTCATACCCTCGGGGGCCGAGGGGCCGGCGTAGTGGATCGCGGTGTTCTTCGCGAGGATCGTGATGCCCTTCTCGCGCTCCAGGTCGCCGGAGTCCATGACCCGGTCGGCGACCGACTCGGCCTGGTGGGCCGAGAAGGCACCCGCCTGCCGCAGCATCGCGTCGACGAGGGTGGTCTTCCCGTGGTCGACGTGAGCGACGATCGCGACGTTGCGGAGGTTGGCGGACTTGGTCTCAGGCATGCGTGAGCGACTCGACTTCTGATAGGGAGGGCGGCCCGTTGATTCTATCGGCGGCCGCCGGTTTGCCCCGCATCGCGAACGGTCGGCTGGCCGCGGAAGGGTGCCGGGTCGAAGGTGCCGTTGCGCCGCCGGAACTCGGTGGCCCGCTCCGGCCACAGCAGGGCGAGTCGTCCGGTCGCCGGGTCGACGTACCAGCTCTGGCATCCGCCGTTGATCCACACGGTCGGTGCGGCGAGCCGGTCGATGAGGTCGGCGTACGCCGTCTCGGCGGCGGCCGAGACCTCCAGCGGCGCCCCCCCGGTGCGGTCGAGATGCGCCAGGCCGCCGAGGACGTAGTCGATCTGCCCTTCGATGACCTCGAACGCCGAGTGGTGTCCGAGGGTCGCATTCGGGCCGTCGAGCACGAAGAGGTTGGGGAAGCCGTGGACCACCGTGGACGCGTGGCTGGTCATGCCGTCGGCCCAATGCTCCGCGAGGGTCCGGCCCTCGCGCCCGGTGACCAGTGCTGCATAGGGCTGCCGGGTGGTCTCGAAACCGGTCGCGAAGACGAGTACGTCGAGGTCGTAGCCGGCGCCCGACCCGGCGATCGCCCGGCCGCCGTCGACCCGCTCGAGAGCGCTCGGCTCCAAGGTGACGTCGTCCCGCTGCAGGGTCGGGTAGTAGTCGTCACTGAAGAGTGCCCGCTTGCAGCCGATCTCGTACGCCGGCGTCAGTGCTGCCCGCAGTCGCTCGTCGGCGACCCCGCGACGGAGGTGGTCGAGCGCGCGATCACGGAGTGCGGCGGCGGCCGACGAGCCGGAGATCCGGGCCTCGAAGAGCCGTTCGGCCTCGGCGGCGAGGTCGGCGCGGGCCGGACGCTGCTCGTCGGCGGTGAAGGCCCGGTCGCCGCGGGGCAGCACCCACGCCGGCGTACGTTGGAAGACGACGGTGTGGGCCGCCCGCTCGGTGACGTGCGGGAGCAGTTGGACCGCGCTTGCGCCGGTGCCGACCACTCCGACGCGGAGGCCGCCGAGCGGCCGCGGGTCCCACCGGCTGGAGTGGAATGCGCGCCCGGCGAAGCCGTCGAGGCCGGGGACGTCGGGAAGGCGTGGCTCGGTGAGCCGGCCCGCCGCGAGGACGAGTACGTCGGCACTGAGCTCCCCGGCCGGCGTCGTGACCGTCCAGCAGCCGGTCTCCTCCTGCCAGGCGGCGCGCTCCATCGGGGTATCGAGGCGGAGGTGGTCGGCCAGCCCCTCGGACCTCGCGGCATCGCGCAGGTAGCCCTGGATCTCGGCGCCGGGCGCGAAGACCCGCGTCCAGTCGTCCTTGGGAAGGAAGGAGTAGCAGTAGAGGTGACTGGGGATGTCACAGGCCACGCCGGGATAGGTGTTGTCGCGCCAGACCCCGCCGACCTCGGCGCCACGCTCGAGGATCGTGAACGACCTGGCCCCTCGTCGACGCAGCCGGATCCCGAGGCCGAGGCCGGCCACCCCGGCACCGACGATCACGACCGACGGGTCGGAGCCTTGCCGGGTCACCGGGCCTCGCCGTACGTCGTGGTGCGCTGACGCACCGGCCGACCCAGCGTTGCGGCGAGGTCGGTGACGTCGGCGACGGTGAGCTGACGGCCGGCTTCGGGTCCGGCCGAGGGGTCGAGCACCCCGTCGAGGAGGACGCCGCCGAGGTCGTCGGCGCCACCGGCGAGCACCAGCTGGGCGCCGCGCAGGCCGAGCTTGGTCCAGGCGGCCTGCACGTGGTCGATCCGACCGTGCAGCAGCAGCCGGGCGACCGCGTGCAGCGCCCGCGACTCGCGCAGGCTCGGCCCGGGCCGCGCACCGGGGACCTGCACCGGTGACTCGATGGGAAGCCACGGCATCGCGATGAACTCGGTGAAGCCTCCGGTTTCGGCCTGGATCGCGGCCAGCCGTCGTAGGTGCCGGACCTGGTCGACCGGCGACTCGACATGGCCGTAGACCATGGTTGCGGTCGAGCGGAGGCCAGCGGCGTGGGCGGCACGGATCGAGCGCTCCCACTCGGCGGCGGTGATGTCGGCGCCGGCTGTCAGCGCCGTGCGGATCTCGTCATCGAGGATCCGGGCCGCGGTGCCCGGGACGGTGTCGACGCCCGCCTCGCGGACCATCGTGAACCACTCGGCGAGCGGTACGCCGGCCCGGCGGGCGCCGTCGAGATGCTCGGCGGGGCGGAAGGCGTGCAGGTGGGCGACGCCGCCGGCCTTCACGGTGCGGGCGAAGGCGAGGTAGTCCTCCGCGGGCCCCTGTGCGCACACCTCGGTCGCGCCCAGCGCGACCGCCTCGGCGACCAGCTCGGTGATCCGCTCCAGGTCGAGTGAGGGATCGAGGTTGCGGTTGACGGCATAGGTGACGGTGTCGCCGACAGCGTCGCGGCGTACGCCGTCGGCGAGCGCCGCCAGAGCCTCGAGGTCGGCGCCGTCGGCGTGGAGGAGCTCGACGTAGTCGGCGTCGTCGAGACCCGCCGGGTCGGCCTCGGCGCGGGTGAGGAGGCGGGAGAAGGCGGGCGAGGCGCGGAGCGTGTCAGGCTGCGAGGCCGGGAACGTCCCGAGCCGGACGTCGTCGCGCGCGAGTCCGTAGTCGTCGGCGAGCTCGAGCAGCCGGGGGAGGAGCCGGTCGTCGATCCAGGTGTCGCCGCCCGGTACGCCGTCGCGCGCCTCGCGCAGGTAGTGCGGATGCGTCGTCAGCCGCTCACGGAGCTCGAACCCCTCGGCTGCGCTGAGCCGGGCGAGCTCGTCGATCTGCGGCCAGGGTCGCTCGGGATTGACGTGGTCGGGGGTGAGCGGGCTGACCCCGCCCCAGTCATCGATCCCGGCGCGGAGCAGCAGGGCGAGCTCGGGGGCGTTGGTGAGATTCGGGGGCGCCTGCACCCTCACTTGCGGGCCGAGCAGGATCCGGGTCACGGCCACTGCGGCGGCGTACTCCTGGGCCTCGAGGTCGGGAGCAGCCAGCATCGCGGTCGCGGGCTTGGCCCGGAAGTTCTGGACGATGACCTCCTGGAGGTGGCCATGCCGCTGCTGGAGCGCGCGCAGGGCGAGGATCGCGTCGATCCGCTCTGCATACGTCTCGCCGATGCCGAGCAGGAGCCCGGTGGTGAACGGGATTCGTGAACGTCCGGCGTCCTCGAGCACGTTCAGGCGTACTCGCGGCTCCTTGTCGGGCGATCCGAAGTGGGCACCACCCTTCTCGGCCCATAGCCGGGTCGAGGTCGTCTCGAGCATCATCCCCATGGAAGGAGCCAGCGGTTTGAGGCGCTGCAACTCGATCCACGACATCACGCCCGGGTTGAGGTGAGGGAGCAACCCGGTCTCCTCCAGGATGAGGTGAGCCATGTCGGCGACGTACTCCAGCGTCGAGGCGTAGCCGTGCTCGCGCAGCCACTCCCGGGCTGCCTGCCAGCGGTCCTCGGGCCGGTCACCGAGGGTCAGCAGCGCCTCCTTGCAGCCGAGCGCGGCGCCTTCCCGGGCGATCCGCAGCACCTCCTCGGCCTCCATGTAGGGACTGATCCCGGCGGCGGCGAGCTTGCCGGGCGACTGGACGAACACGCAGTAGTGGCATCGGTCGCGGCACAGGTGGGTGAGCGGCAAGAAGACCTTGCGCGAGTAGGTCACCACCCGCGGCCGGCCGGCGCACCGCAACCCCTCGTCGCGTACGTCGCCGGCGACCGCCAGTACCCGGTCGAGGTCGGTGCCACGGGCACTCAGCAGCGCCTCGGCGTCGGCTGCGGTCACTCCGAGCGGGTCGGACTCCAGGCGAGCCAGTGCCTCGGCGGGGCCGGTCTGCAGCGTCGTCACTCGTGCCACGGTAATGGGCCTCGCGAAGCGGTCCGAGCAGGGTCCGTCTCCTGGGGTTCTCGGGGAGCGTCGAACGCTCTCCTAGGCTGGACTCATGCCGACCATCGCCACGAACACCAAGGTCTCCCTCGAAGGTCTGCTCGACTTCGTACGCACCCGGCACCACCTCATCCTGCTGACCAGCCGGGCCGACGGCCGTCCGCAGCTGTCTCCGGTGACCGGTGGCGTCGATGACGCCGGACGGATCGTGATCTCGACCTATCCCGACCGCGCCAAGGCGGTGAACCTGCGTCGCGACCCGGCCGCGTCGGTCGTGGTGCTCTCCGAGGAGTGGAACGCGGCGTGGGTGCAGGTCGACGGCACCGCGGAGGTCCTCGATATGCCCTCGGCGGAGGCGCTCGACGGCCTGGTCGAGTACTTCCGCTGCATCTCCGGAGAGCATCCCGACTGGGAGGAGTATCGCGAAGCGATGCGCAGCCAAGGAAAGTCGCTGATTCGGATCACGCCCACCGCGTGGGGACCCGTCGCGACCGGCGGCTTCCCGCCCGATCGGGCGCCCTCCCAGGGGTGAACGCAAAGGTGAACGCAAAGGTGAACAAGGCCCGCCGCGAGCCGTGAAATTGTCGGCGGTCGGGTGTTCTCTTGGAGCATGACCTCTCGGACCCGCTCACGCCGCTGCCAGTTCATCCCTCCCTACCTGATCGAGCGCCTCCAGCCCGACAAGCTCGCTCTCGACTCCGGGCTGCGAGCGGCTCGTGAGACCGGCCCGCACCCGGTGCGGGAGAGTGTCGCCGGCGGGGCGAAGGCATGGGTCGTCCACACCTGCGACCACGCCGCCCAACTGCCGGGCACGGTGGTCCGCTCGGCCGGTGATCCCGCCTCAGGCGACGCCGCCGTCGACGAGGCCGTCGACGGGATCACCGCCACCCTGGCGCTCTACGCCGATATCTACGGCCGCAACTCCTACGACGGCAACGGCGCCTCCGTCAGCCTCTCGGTGCATTACGAGCAGGGCTACGACAACGCCTACTGGGACGGCACCCAGCTGGTCTTCGGGGACGGCGACGGCACCATCTTCGACCGCTTCACCAAGCCGATCGACGTCCTCGGTCACGAGTTCACCCATGCGGTCACCGAGCGGACCGCCGGGCTGACCTACTCCGGCCAGTCCGGCGCGCTCAATGAGTCGCTCTCCGATGTCTTCGGCTCCTGCGTCAAGCAGCGGGCGCTGGGCCAGAGCGCCGAGCAAGCCGACTGGCTGATCGGTGAGGGCCTCTTCCTCCCGGGCGTGCAGGGTCGCGCCCTGCGCGACATGAGAAATCCGGGCACCGCCTACGACGACCCGCAGCTGGGCAAGGATCCTCAGGTCGGCAGCATGGGCGAGTACGTCGACACCACCGACGACAACGGCGGCGTCCACACCAACTCCGGCATCCCCAACCGCGCCTTCGCGCTCGCCGCCATCGCCATCGGCGGCGACACCTGGGCGGGCGCCGGGAAGATCTGGTACGCCGCGCTGACCGGCGGTCAGGTCGGCGCCGACGCCGACTTCGCGGCTTTTGCCGCGGCTACGGTCGCGGTCGCGGGCGATCAAGCCGACGCGGTGCGCGCCGCCTGGAAGACCGTGGGCGTGAGTGCCGACAGCGCGACCAATGGGCGGGGCGTCCCGGCGCCGACCCCCTCGGGTTCACGGGTCTCGGTCCGTCGAAGCGGTGGCTTCGCCGGGCGAAGCATCCACGGCGATGTCGACTTGGACGCCGACGATGACCGCGTTCCCGAGCTGCGTGACCTGGTCTCCCGCGTGGACGTCGGGACCCTGCCGCAGGGTGATCAGGCCAAGCCCGACATGTTCGTCTATGACTTCGACTTGTGTGGCGCCACCTGTCAGCTCCCGGAGCCGCACCTCACGCCCGACCTGAGGCGGATCGCGGACCTCGTCCTGCGGTGACTCCTCCCCGGGTTCGGCTCCGCCTGGATCCGCCCGGCCGAGGTGCCGCTGATCAGGCGAGCGCGCGGTCGAGAGCGGCCTCGACCCCTACCGTGATCACATCGAGGACCGGCACCTCGACGTCCTGCTGACGGACCAGGAGGGAGAGCTCGGTCGCCCCGAGGAGCACGCCGTCGGTGCCGGCGTCCCACAGCTCGTCGATGATCCCGACCACCCGGCGCCGTGAGCTGGTGGTGACCTTCCGGAAGACCAGCTCGTCGAAGATGATCGAATCGATCGTCTCGACGTGCAGCGGGTCCGGGAGGTTGACATCGATCCCGTGGTCGGAGAGCCGCTGGGCGAAGAAGTCGTTCTCCGCGGTGAAGGCGGTGCCAAGGAAACCGACCGTGGTGATGCCGCTCGCCTTGCACTTGTCCGCCACCACATCGGCCAGGTGAACCACCGGCACGGAGACGGCGGCTTCCACCTCGTCGTACACGATGTGGAAGGTGGTGGAGCAGATCAGGATGAAGTCGGCCCCGGCGGCCTCGAGACCGCGGGCCGCCTTCGCGAGCTGCGCGCCGGCGTCGGCCGGCCGCTGTTGCTCCAGCGCCTCCATCACCTCGGCGAAGTCGACCGAGGCAAGCACGAGCTTGGCGGAGTGGAGGCCGCCGAGCCGCTGCTGGACGCCCTTGTTGAGGCCCTCGTAGTAGGCGGCGCTGCTCTCCCAGCTCATGCCGCCGATGAGTCCGATCGTCTGCACCCTCAGCAGTGTGGCACCGCTGCAGGCGCTGGAGAGAATCGTCGCGTGCGCGGCCGCGGGGCTCGCCCGATCTCCACCGGGCCAGGCCTGCGCAGGCTCAGGCCTGGCGGTAGACCTTGTGGGTCGCGGCCTGCGCGCGTGGCTTGATGACGAGCGAGTCGATGTTGACGTGGGCCGGTCGGGTGACCATCCAGGTGATCGCGTCGGCGATGTCGTCGGCGACCAGCGGTTCGGCGACGCCCGCGTAGACGGCGTCGGCCCGGGCCTGGTCGCCGCCGAAGCGGACCAGCGAGAACTCCTCGGTGTGCACCAGGCCGGGGTCGATCTCCATCACCCGGACGGGCTGGTCATAGATCTCCAACCGGAGCGCCTCGGTCACGGCGCGCTCGGCGAACTTCGCGGCGTTGTAGCCCGCGCCGTTCTCGTAGGCCACCTGGCCGGCGGTTGAGCCGACGTTGACGATGGCGCCGGCGCCGCTGGCCACCAGGGCGGGGAGGAAGGTCTTGATCATCCGGGCGGCGCCCACGACGTTGACCTCATACATCCGACGCCAGTTGTCGAGATCGGCGTCGGCGACCGGCTCGAGCCCGAAGGCGCCGCCGGCGTTGTTGACGAGTACGTCGAGCGTGCCGCCGACCCGCTCGGCGAGCGCGGCCACGGAGGACTCGTCGGTGACGTCGGTCGGCACCGCGACGCCGTCGATCTCGGCGGCAAGCGCCTCGATCCGGTCCGCTCGCCGAGCGGCGAGGAAGAGCCGGAAGCCCTCGCCGGCGAGTCGCCGCGCCGTTGCCGCTCCGATACCGCTGCTTGCGCCTGTGACTACCGCTGTCTTCATGGCCACCATTCTTCACTGGCCGGTGGCGTGTTTTCCGGAAGGTCTGGGGACCGAGGGGTGAACGACCGGTTAGGTGGCGCCGGGAATGATCCGTCAGACTGCCTCGTTGTTGCTCTGGGCAAGTCGGACCATGCCCGAGGCGGCGCGGCGAGAGGAGCGAGGTGTCCCTGATCGAGCGGGTGGCGATGGTGAGTCTCCATACCTCCCCGCTGGACCAGCCGGGCACCGGTGACGCCGGCGGGATGAATGTCTATGTCCTCGAGCTCTCGAAGCGACTCGCCGAGCAGGGGATCGCCGTCGACATCTTCACCCGGGCCACATCGTCGCGGCTCGCGCCGTTGGTGGCCGCCTGCGACGGGGTCGCGGTACGCCACGTGCATGCCGGTCCTTTCGAGGGGCTCACCAAGACCGAGCTCCCGGGACAGCTGTGCGCCTTCGCGCGCGAGGTGCTGCGGACCGAGGCCTGTCATCCCGCGGGCTACTACGACGCCGTGCACTCCCACTACTGGCTCTCCGGCCAGGTCGGGGCGCTCGCCCGCGACCGCTGGGGTGTCCCGCTGATCCATTCGATGCACACCATGGCGAAGGTCAAGAACGAGGCGCTGGCCGACGGTGACACCCCCGAACCGGCCGCGCGGGTCATCGGTGAGGAGCAGGTCATCGAGGCGGCCGATGCTCTCATCGCCAACACCGATCTCGAGGCCAAGCAGCTGATCAACCTGTACGACGCGGACGCCGGCCGCGTCGAGGTCGTCCATCCGGGGGTCGATCTGAGCGTCTTCCGGCCAGCCGGCAGACGCGCCGCCCGCGAGCAGCTCGGGCTTCCGGCCGGCGCGCACGTGCTGCTCTTCGCCGGCCGGATCCAGCCGCTCAAGGCACCGGACGTGCTGCTGCGCGCCGTCGCGGTCATGCTCGCCCGTGACCCGTCGCTGCGCCGATCGGTCGTGGTTCCGATCGTCGGTGGCCCCTCCGGTTCGGGCCTGGAGCATCCGACCGCGCTCGCCGATCTGGCCCGGGAGCTCGGACTCACCGAGGTCGTACGTTTCGTCCCGCCGGTCTCGCAGGGCGAGCTCGCCCGGTGGTACTCCGCGGCGTCCGTGGTCGCGGTGCCTTCCTACAACGAGTCCTTCGGTCTGGTCGCGATCGAGGCGCAGGCTTGCGGCACCCCGGTCGTCGCGGCCGCCGTCGGTGGGCTGACGACGGCCGTCGACCACGGCCGCAGTGGTCTCCTCGTCGATGGTCACGACCCGGCACGCTGGGCCGATGCCCTGACCGCGGTGATCGCCTCCGACAGGCATCGGGAGGAGCTCGCCGCGGGTGCTCTCCGCCATGCCCAAGACTTCTCCTGGGAGGCGACCGCGCGGGCCACCCTCACGGTCTATGAGCGCGCCCACGAGCTCATGCGGGAGGAGCTGTCATGACCGAGCCGAGCGAGATCATCCGCGGCTGGCTCCGCGACAACGACCTCGAGTGGGAGGAATCCGGGGCTGAGACCGTTGAGGTCACCTTCTCCTTCTCACTGCCCGGTGAGAAGAAGCTGCAGACGCCGGTTCGCCTAGACCTTGGCCGGCACGCGCTCGGTGTGCACGCCTTCGTCTGCCGACACCCCGACGAGAACTTCGAGGGCGTCTATCGCTGGCTGCTCGAGCGCAACCTGCGGCTCTACGGGGTCGCCTTCGCCCTCGATCGGCTCGGGGACATCTACCTCGACGGCCGGCTGCCGCTCGCGACGGTCAGCCCTGACGAGCTCGATCGATTGCTCGGCTCTGTGCTCACTTATGCCGACGAGTCGTTCAACGTGATCCTCGAGCTCGGCTTCGCCTCCTCGATCCGCAAGGAATGGGAGTGGCGCAAGCTGCGCGGGGAGTCCACGGCGAACCTCGAGGCCTTCCGGGGCTGGCTGGAGTCCGGAGAGGACGCCTGACAGCGCGGTGGGTCACCAGCCGGTGGTGACGAGCTGCAGGCCCAGGCTGGCGACGGTGACGGTGGCCCAGAGGAGGGCGCCGAGTACCAGCGGACGGAAGCCGGTACGCCGCAGGGCCCCGAGGTCGGTGGTGAGACCGATCGCTGCGAGCGCGACCGTGATCAGGAACGTCGAGGCCTCGCCGATCGGCGCATCCGCGCGGGCGGGTACGGCGCCGGTCGTGTTGACCGCGGCCGCGACCAGGAAGCCGATGAGGAACCACGGCACCAGCCGCACGACGCGTCGTGGCGTCAACCGGAGTGCGGGGCGGCCGGCCGCTCCGCGCTGTCTGCGCCCCGAGAGCGCCGCCAGCCCGATCACGATCGGGATGATCATGAGTGTCCGGACGAGCTTGACGACCACGGCGTGATCGGCGGCGGAGGCGCCATAGGTGGTCGCGGCCGCGACGACGGAGGAGGTGTCGTTGACCGCGGTGCCCGCGAAGAGCCCGAACGCCTGCTGGCTGAGCCCCAGTGCGTGCCCGAGGATCGGGAAGACGATGACGGCGACGATGTTGAACACGAAGATGGTCGAGATGGCGTAGGCGACGTCGGCGCCGACCGCGCCGATGACGGGGGCGACCGCGGCGATCGCGGAGGCGCCACAGATGCCGGTACCGGAGCCGACCAGGATCCGCAGGTCCCGGGCGACGCGGAGACGTCGGCCGGCCAGGTGCGCGACGGTCAGGCACACCACGAGAGTGCCGACCATGACGGGGAGCGACCGGCCACCGACCTGCGCCACCTGGCGGAGCGAGAGCCGCAGCCCGAGGACCACGATGGCCACCTGGAGCACCGGGCCGGCGGCGTAGGACAGGCCGGGGCGTAGCCGGTGCGACGGCGGTGCGACCAAGGTCGCGACCACGACACCGAGGACAACAGCGGGCACGGCACTACCGAGGATCGGCCAGAGCCGTCCGATTCCGGTCGCGATCACGGCAACCGCCACCGAGGCGGTCAAGCCGGGTAGGGCGGTGCGTGCGCGCTCGGGCAGACTCGGGTGCGCTGAGGCCCCGGCGGCATGGCCCAGGGAGGGCTCTTCGTTGGTCGCGGTCATCACGACCAACGATCACCGCTGGGCGCCGCCGGCAGTAGCCGGCTAGTGACTGTTGGATCACAGGGGTAGGCTGTGACCTGTTTCAGGTCAACCCTGTGAGGCGGGGGGTCTGCGTGGCCGGTGTCGGCTGAGCAGTACGCCGGCGATGCAGAGCGCGCCGCCCACGAAGGCAAGCGCCGGTGGCACCTCGTCGAGAAGCAACCAGGCCATCAGCGTGGTGATGAACGGGACCAAGAACGTGCTCTGGGCGAACTTACCGGCATCGGCGGAGGAGAGCGCGTAGGCCCACGTGACGAACCCGATGGCCGACGGGAACAGGCCGAGGTAGACGAGCCACCACAGATCGCTCGCATCGGCACTGGAGACGACCGACGCCAACTGGCCGAGCCAGGGGAGGCAGACCACCACTCCGGCCACGCAGAACCAGAAGGTCAACAGGAGTGCGCTCATCGTCGGCAGCAGCACCTTCTGGGTCAGCACACCGATCGCGAAGGTGAGTGCGGCGACGACGACGAGGAGTACGCCGACCAGGTCGCCGTTCCCGCCGCTCGACGAGGCTCGTCCGATGATGACCACGCCCCCGAAGCCCACAGCCGTCCCGGCCAGGGTCCAGCGGGTGAGCCGCTCACGGAGGAAGACCGCCGCCAGCAGGGTGACCACGACCGGCCCGATCTGGACGATCAGTGCGGCGGTGCCGGCGTCGATGCGGCGTTCGGCCTCGTTGAGCGTGAGGTTGTAGACGCCGAACCAGGTCGCGCCACCGAGCGCGATGAGGGGCCACTCCCGGCGGGCCGGCCCTCGGAAGCCTCCGCGCGCGAGCAGCAGCCCGCCGAGAGCGATCCCCATCACCAGGAGGCGTCCCAAGGAGAGTGCACCCGCTGGCACGGCGCCGCCGAGGTGCCGGATTCCGACGAAGGCGGAACTCCATAGGATGAGGGTGGTGGCCACGGCGGCGAGCGGCCGCCAGTCGAGTCGAGGCGTGGCCGTGGAGCTGGCGGTGCCCGTGGTCGTACTCGTCACTCCTGCACGGTAGACGTGGCAGGAGTTCGATGACAGCCGGTTTTCGGACGTCGCACCGCAAGATCCCGCCAGCGCCGCCGGTGTCAGAGGTCGAGCTTGTACCCCAGGCCACGTACCGTGACCAGGAACTTCGGTTCGCTGGGGTCCGGCTCGAGCTTGGCGCGCAGTCGCTTGACGTGGACGTCGAGGGTCTTGGTGTCCCCGACGTAGTCGGACCCCCACACCCGGTCGATGAGCTGGCCACGGGTCAGCACCCGACCGGGATTGCGCAGGAACATCTCGAGCAGCTCGAACTCCTTGAGCGGCAATCGCTGCTCGTTGCCGTCCACGGTGACGACATGGCGCTCGACGTCCATCCGGACCGGCCCGGCCTCGAGCGTGGCCGGGGCGAGGTCCGGCTCCTGGCCGCGACGTAGGACCGCGCGGATCCGGGCGACCAGCTCGCGCGGCGAGTAGGGCTTGGTGACGTAGTCGTCGGCGCCGAGCTCGAGGCCGACCACCTTGTCGACCTCGTCGTCCTTGGCGCTCACCATGATGACGGGGACCGAGGACGAGGAGCGGATCTGGCGGCACACCTCGGTGCCGGGGATGCCTGGAAGCATCAGGTCGAGCAGCACGATGTCGGCACCGTTGCGGTCGAAGTCCTTGAGCGCGTCGGTGCCGTTCTCGGCCACGGCGACCTCGAAGCCCTCCTTGCGCAACATGTAGGAGAGCGCCTCTGAATAGCTCTGCTCATCCTCGACGACGAGAACCCGTGTCACCGGCGTTCCTCTCTGGTTGGGGTGCGGTCCGCCGGCGCGGAGACACCGGTCGGCACCAGCCGCTTCTCCACCGCAGGCGGGGTGGACGGCAGGTGTTGGGGCAGGGTCAGGGTGAAGGTCGAGCCCTGGCCCTCCACGGACCAGACCTTGACCTCGCCGCCGTGGGTGGCGGCGACGTGCTTGACGATGGAAAGCCCGAGGCCGGTACCTCCGGTCGAGCGGTGCCGAGCCGGGTCGACCCGGTAGAAGCGCTCGAAGATCCGGTCGATCTCGTCGGGCGGGATACCGATTCCCTGGTCGACGACGGCGATCTCGACCGAGCCGTCGGCGGCGCGGGTGCTGACCGTGACCGTCGAGGCCGGATCGGAGTAGGCGACGGCGTTGGAGACCAGGTTGGTGACGGCGGCGAGGACCTGCTCCTCGTTGCCGAAGACCTGCAACCCGGGGTTGCCGGCAACGACGAGGTCGATCCTCTTCTCCTGCGCATCCACGGCGCTGGTGTCGACCGCCGTGGCGATGACCTCGTCCACATCGACCGCCACCGGCTCTTCGAGCGGGTCGTCGCCCTGGAGTCGGGAGAGCTCGATGATCTGCTGCACCAGCTGGGTGAGCCGCTCGCTCTCGGTCAGCATCCGGTCGGCGAAACGGCGGACCGCCTCGGGATCCTCGGCGGCGTCGGCCACCGCATCGGCGAGCACGCGGATGGCGCCGACCGGGGTCTTGAGCTCGTGGCTGACGTTGGCCACGAAGTCGCGGCGTACTGCTTCGATCCGGCGCTCCCGGGTCCGGTCCTCGACGAGTGCGAGGACCAGCCGGGAGCCGAGCGGGGCGACCCGGGCGGTGACATGCCGTGACGGCGCGCTTGGACGGGTGATGACCAGCTCGGTTTCCCGGATCTGGCCATCACGTCGGACCTGGTGGACCAGCTCGGCCAGATCCGTGGCCAGCAGAGAAGAGCCGCGGACCAGGCCGAGCGCGTACGCCGGTGCCGACGCCTTCACGACCGTGTCGTCCTCGTCGACGATGACGGCGCTGCTGCGCAGCACCGAGAGCACGGTTGCGACCTCCGGGGGCACGACCGGCTTCTCGACGACCGGGATCCGGTGACGCTGACGCTCGCTGATGGCCCAGGCGAGTCCGGCGGCGCCGGCGACGACGGCTCCGAGCAGCGCAGCAAGAAACATCTGCGTCGTCGAGTCCACACGACCAGAGTACGGCTATTTTCCACCTCCTCCCTGCCAGGGGAAGGGCTGGGCGTCGAACGTTCACTCAGGGTTCATCGGTCCGGCGGAATTGGTCACTTCGGCTGGTTACCGTCTCCGCATGCGCTCCGCCTTCCACGAAGACCTCGACGGCATCTTCGATGAGCTGGTTTCGATCTGCACCCAGGTCGAGACCGCCGTGCGATCCGCCACCGAGGCTCTCCTCTCCGGCCGTACCGACCTCGCCGAGCAGGTCATCAGCGACGACGCCGCGATCGACCTCGCTCGCGAGACGATCGAGGACAACGCCCTCGGCCTGCTCTCGCTCCAGGCGCCGGTCGCCGGAGACCTACGCATCCTGGTCGCCGCCCTGCGGATGGTCTCCGACCTCGAACGGATGGGAGACCTCTCGGTCCACGTAGCCAAGATCGCCCGGCTGCGTACGCCGAACCTCGCCGTTCCCGAGCAGGCGCGTCCCACCATCAGCCGGATGGCGGAGGTCGCGGAGAGCATGGTCCATCGGACCTGCGAGATCATCCGCACCCGCGATGTCGCCGCCGCCGAGGAGCTCCGCAGCGAGGACGAGGAGATGGACAATCTCCGGCGTACGTCCTTCGCCGAGCTGCTGGGCAGCCAGTGGACCGCCGGTGTCGAGGCTGCCGTCGACGTCGCCCTGCTCGGCCGCTACTACGAGCGCATCGCCGACCACGCCGTCACCATCGCGGGCCGGGTGGTCTTCGTAGTCACCGGGGAGAACCCCGTCTCCGCCTGAGAACGTGTTTGGGAAGTCTCGGCCGACGCGCAGCAGGCCACGGGCTTTCCAAACACGTCCTGCGCCCGAGGGCCCGCCTCGGGCGCCTGATTAGGCCGCGGCTGCTGCTGTGCACCTGCTCCGGAGGCGACGTCCTGCTTACTGCTTGCCTTGGTTGGCGACCGCTTCGGCTGCGGCTTCGGCTGCAGCCGGGTCGAGGTAGGTACCGCCCGCGACGGTGGGTCTGAGGTGCTCGTCGAGCTCGTAGACGAGCGGTTGCGCGGTCGGAATGTTGAGCGCGGCGATATCCGTGTCGGAGATCCCGTCGAGATGCTTGACAAGTGCCCGCAGACTGTTGCCGTGGGCGGTCACCAAGACCGTCTTGCCGGCCTTCAGATCGGGAACGATGGCCGACTCCCAATACGGCAGCATCCGCTCGACGACGTCCTTGAGGCATTCGGTGCGGGGGAGGTCGTCACCGGGGCCACCGGCCTCGGCGGCGTATCGCGGGTCGCCGACCTGAGAGAACTCGTCGTCGTCGGCCAGCGGCGGTGGCGGTACGTCATACGAACGGCGCCAGAGCATGAACTGCTCCTCGCCGAACCGCTGCAGCGTCTCGCTCTTGTTCTTGCCTTGTAGCGCGCCGTAGTGGCGCTCGTTGAGCCGCCAGGAGCGAGTCACCGGGATCCAGTGACGGTCGATCACGTCGAGCGTGGTGTTGGCGGTGTTGATGGCACGCCGCAGCAGGGAGGTGTGGACCAGGTCGGGGAGAAGCTCCGCCTTCTTAAGCAGCTCGCCGGCGTTCACCGCCTCGGCCCGCCCCTTGTCAGTCAGCGCGACGTCCACCCAGCCGGTCGAGAGGTTGAGCGCGTTCCACTCGCTCTCGCCATGGCGGAGGAGGACCAGGGTGTAGGTCATGAGTCACTCCGAGGGGAGGGCGGCCTTGGGGTAGTTGCAGGAGTACGGGTCGTTGGTGGTGTCGGTGTTGAGAGCCGGCGGCGAGGCCTTGCCCTTCGCGCCCTGGGCGACCACGTCGGCGTACGGCCCGCACTTGGTGACGACGGGGACCTGAACGGTGATCGGACCCCCCTCGCTGAACTGGAGGGTCAGTGCGACGACATCACCGGGAACGAAGTCGCCGGTGACCGGGATCCCACCCACCGTCGGGTCGGCGAGGTTGACCGAGCCGCTGCTGCCGACCGGGACGTCGACCGTGCCGTTGGCGGTCACGGTCTGCTCGGAGTCCTTCGCCGAGGCGATGCCGGTGAAGGAGGGGTTCTGACCGCCGTTGGTGGCGGCATTGACCGTGGGGTTGAGGATGAACGTGGCGATGAAGACCCCGGAACCCTGCTTGTCGGCCACGATGCGAGCCGCGTTGACGCGGACCTGGCTCTGCAGGTCGTAGCCGCCGTTGGCGATGACGTTGGGCCGGTCGGTCGCATAGTCGAAACTGTCGCAGGCGCTGAGGACCGGCACGGCAAGGGCCACGAGGGCACCCACGAAGGCGAGCCGGCGTCGGAGCTGCGGTCGAACCTGGGTCGTCACGGCCGACAGCCTAGCGGTCGGATCGGGGGTGTCGAACGCGGGCCCGACAGGCAACTCATCTCGGCCCCTCCGTCATCGGACCAGGCCGATCCGGCTTCCGGTGTAGAGCAGCGCGGCCACCACGATGGTCAGATAGACGATCGTGATGACTAGCAGTTTGGTCGCTCCCAACCGAAGACCGAGCTTGAGCGGGAGGTAGGACCAGCCGTCCTCGTTGTCGGCCACCAGACCCCACAGGGCCACCAGCACATGGACGCCGACCCCGAGAAGGGCAGCGAGCACCACCATCGCGATCTCGGGTGGTCCACCGTGGCTGCCGCCGCCCCAGCCGCCATAGGAGAGGAAGTAGGCGTAGAGCCCGAAGGCGATCACCCACGGCAGGAACGAGAGCACGTTCCTCCGCAGCAGGACGTTCCCGAGCATGCCGACCACCACCGAACCCAGATAGGCAAGGCCCGCCGCGACGCCGTTCGACACCGCCAGAGGTACGACGAGCAGGACGCCGCAACAGAGGACGAACCACACGGTGCCGGAGTCGAGCCGCCCGTCGGCGATGGGCTTGCCCGTCCGCGCGTGTGCGCGGTCGACCTCTTCATCGACGAGGTCGTTGTGCCAGCCGAGGATGGTCTGGCCGACGAGCACGGTCACGACGACCAGGGCGAGTTCACGCGCCGGTCGTCCGGCAAGCGCAGCCGCGACGCCCAGCCCGACCGCGGTCAGGAGGGCTTGGCGCGGATGGGCGGCGCGGACCAGCAGGAATGGGGTCCAGTCGAGCAGTCTGCTCCGGTCGCCGCCGCGGCGAGGCTGCTCTCCGGTCGACGCCGCCGGCTTGGCACCCTCATCCGTGGTGGGGCCCGAGTCGGTGTCGTCGAAGATCGTCTCCGGATGCTTCGGCATGGTGGGAAGTATCGGGCACCGTGGCGCGGCCGGTCAGCGCAACCGGCCGGAAACCTGAGGAAAACCGTGGGATTTCCGATGCGTTAACGCCCACTCGGCCAACTCCCAATTCCGGCCGCCATCACATGAAATGCGCATCTGTCAAGCCCTGATTGAGGCCCTGACCTGCGCAAACGTGAAATCGAGCGGTGGTGATCCGTGGTAGAGTGGATCCCCTAGGAAGGGGTACCTGACATATGACTTTCACCGTCGGCGAGACCGTCGTCTACCCGAACCATGGGGCCGCAGTCATCGAGGACATCGAGATGCGGACCATCAAGGGGGAGGAGCGGCAGTACCTCGTTCTGAGGATCATCGCCCAGCAGGACCTCGTTGTTCGGGTTCCAGCCAACAACCTCGATCTCGTGGGGGTGCGCGACGTCGTCGACAAGGACGGCCTCGACCGTGTCTTCGGGGTGCTGCGCGCGGCCCACGTCGAGGAGCCGACCAACTGGTCGCGGCGCTACAAGGCCAATCTCGAGAAGTTGCACAGCGGCGACGTGATGAAGGTGGCCGAGGTCGTGCGAGACCTCTGGCGACGCGAACGCGACCGTGGGCTGTCCGCCGGCGAGAAGCGGATGCTCGCCAAGGCGCGGCAGATCCTCGTCTCCGAGCTCGCCCTGTGCGAGCGCACCAATGAGGACAAGGCTGAGGCCCTGCTCGATGAGGTCCTGGCGAGCTGATCGCCTCGAACGCCCCGGCACTGTGCCGGGGCGTTCTTCTTTCCTAGGGTGGCGGTCGTGATCGAGGAGTACGACGTCCCGCCCGCGCTGGGGACCGTCATCGAGGCCGACCGTGGGTCGCTGCCCTTCGCGCTGATCCACGGTGAGGCGCTGGTCGCCACGGCCAACTGGGCGCTCGGTGAGGCGGGTGTGACGCCGGTCGACTTCACCACCGGGTGGACCGGCCTCCAGGCCTCGGAGGAGCCGTTCGTCCTCCATGACTCGCTCTGCCCGATGATGCCGGCCGAGTTCATCGCGCGCTGTGTCGTCACCGCGGTCGAGCGGGGCGCCGTCGTGATCGGCGTACGACCGGTCACCGACACCGTCAAGCTGCTCGCCGAGAGCTCCGACGGCGTCGCGAGCGTTGGTGAGACCGTCGACCGCAGCCGGCTTCTCGCGGTGGCCTCGCCGATCGTGCTGCCGGCCCCCGTCGTCGGGGCCCTCGACGACCTGCCGACCACCGACTTCACCGAGCTTGCGACCTTGCTGGCCGCGCGCTTCCCGGTCGTCACGCTCGAAGCGCCTGCCGCGGCACGTCGGGTCGGCTCGCTCGACGACGTACGCCTCCTCGAAGCGCTCACCCGGCCCTGAAGCCGGCCGGGGCGCCAGCTCCCGCGAACTCTTGGGAAGACTGGTGTTGATCGGCTCGTCTGAGGTCGAGGAGCCTGTCACCTGACACAGTTCTTCAGTCGCCGGACTTGGTCAACGCTCCGTGAGCGCGGCCACGGCGGGCAGGTCCTCGGCGAAGGTGACCTTGAGGTTGAGCGGGGTCCCCGGCACACCAACGATGCGGAATCCGGGGGAGTAGCGCTCGAGACAGGCGGCGGTGTCGGTGCCGTCGAAGCCATCCACCACCGCGCGGTCGTACGCCGCGAGCAGCGGGGCCGCCTGGAACGACTGCGGCGTCTGCACGCCGACCAGGGTCGCCGGCGCGGTGCGTGCGGAGGCCGGTTCCAGGCTCCGAGTGACCAGGTGTGGCAGGGGTACGACGGGGATCGCGCCGCCGTGCGCTCGGGCGGCCCGGATAGTCTCGGCGTACAGATCAATCGTGGCCAGCGGCCGCGCGGTGTCGTGGATCGCGACGACGTCGACCTCGCCGGCCTCGATATCGGGGCGCAGCACGCTGAGGGCGGCCCGCTCCGAGCCGTGCCGGGTCTCACCGCCCACCACGACGATGACCTCCCGCTCGCCGAGGAGGGGCACGACCGCCTCGGCCACGCGGCCCTGGTCGCCGTCGCGGGCGACCAGCACGATGCGGCGTACGTCGTCGACGGCGAGCGCGGTGAGAACGGCTCGGCTCAGCACCGAGGAGGTGGGTCCGACGGCCTCATCGAGGGGGAGCAGCACCTTGTTGACCGCGGCCCCGACGCGGGTCCCGGAGCCAGCGGCGAGAAGCACGAGAGCGGCGGACACGGACGGAGGCTATCGGAGCGGTCGCTGCCGCGGCGGCGACGTGACGACGCTGCGGATCTGTTTTCCTGGCTGTTACACGGCGAAACAGCAGTCGAATACACCGGCCCTACGTTCGGAGCCACCGAAGGGAGGGCCTCCATGTCGACGAAGCTGCTCGGGCCGGCGACGTCCCCAGGGATCGCACAGATGTGCTGCCGCCGTCGCCCCGCCGGCATTCGGCTCGACGGGTCGGCATGACCCGGCGAACGACGGTCGGCGCGGAGGAGTGGCAGCCGGTCTGCAGGCTGACGGAACTGGAGGTCGACCGTGGTGCCACGGCGCTCGTCCACGGGCAGGCGATCGCGATCTTCCGGATGACCGACGACACCGTCTACGCCTTGGGCAACCACGATCCGTTCGCCAAGGCGTCTGTGCTGGCGAAGGGGATCGTGGGGTTGAAGGACGAGGTGCCGTTCGTCGCTTCGCCGACCCATCGACACGGCTTCGACCTGCGGACCGGGAGGTGTCTGGAGGACGCCCACATCTCGGTGCCGGTCTATGAGGTGAAGGTGGTCGACGGGACGGTGCTGGTCGGGCACCGTCGGGCCGGTGCGGCCTGATCGTGATGTCATCGTGACCTGATCGTGATGCGTCCGGCTCCGGTCAGGCCACCCGGAAGTCCACCTTGTGCCAGCCGGTGGCGCCATCGGGGACCACGTCGCGTCGTACGGCGGTCTGGACGACCCCGTGCCGATCGGTGGCGCGCACGGTGACCTGGTGGGTCCCGCGCTCGAGATCGACCTCTACCGCCCACTGGACCCAGGTGTCGACGCTCGGCACCGCGCCGAGCCGCGCGGTCTGCCAACCGCCGCCGTCGACCCGGACCTCGACCTTGGCGATGCCTGCCTCCTGCTCCCAGGCCACGCCCGCGATGGTGAGCCTTCCTGCGCTCACCTGTTGGCCGCTGCGTGGTCGATCGATCCGGGAGGCCAGCTTGACCGGGCCTTTCACCGCCCAGCCGCGCGGGATCCAGTAGCCGACCGCCTTCTCCATCGTGGTGACCTCGAGATCCACGACCCACTTGCAGGCGCTCACATAACCGTAGAGACCGGGCACGACCGTCCGCACCGGAAACCCGTGCTTGACCGGCAGCGGCTCGCCGTTCATCGCCACCGCGAGGATCGCCGGCCGGTCGTCGGTGAGCGCCGCGAGCGGAGTACCGCAGGTCCAGCCGTCGGCCGAGGTCTGCAGCACTGCGTCCGCGCCCTCGCGCACCCCGGCCTCTGCGAGCAGGTCGGCGACACGTACGCCGCTCCACCAGGCGTTGCCGATCAGATCACCGCCCACGTAGTTGGAGACGCAGTTGAGCGTGATCCACGCGTTCGTACGCCGCCGGGCGAGCAGGTCCGCGAAGGTCAGCTCGATCTCCTTCTCCACCATCCCGTGGATCCGGAGCTTCCACGAGCCGGGGTCGACGTAGGGCGGTGTGAAGGCGGTGTCGACTCGGTAGAAGGTGCTGCTCGGGGTGGCCCAAGGCTGCGCCAGCCCGAGGTCGGCGCCAGCCGGAGACGCCGGCTTGCTGAGTCCGCTGATGCGCAGCCGTGCCCGCGCCGCCTCGACCTCACGCTGAGCCCGACCGACCACCGGGGCCAGCGCCCCGAGCACCGCCGCGCCGGTGGCCATGATGCCGGCGCGGAGCAGGAAGCGGCGCCCCTCGCCGTCGGTGATCGGCCCGGCGCCGATGGGCAGACCACTGGTCAGCACGGTGAAGAGTCCGACCCAGGCGAGCAGTCCGAGGGCGATCGGGATCTGGTCACGGACGCCGGTATGCGGCTGGGCCGCGACCGCCAGAGCGGCGACCACGGCGAGAGCGGCGAAGATCCCGAGCGGCCACCACGGTCCACCTCGGCCGAGCCGGCCGAGCACGAGGAAGGCGAGGGTGAGGAACGCCAAGATGATCGCGACGAGCACGGCCTTGTCATGGTGACCCAGGCGGGAGATGCCCTGCTCGGTGACACCGCCTGGCAGGCGGCCGACGATCTGCTCGGCGACCGCCGACACCGGTGCGTCCCGTGCCGCGAGGAGGTGGGCCGCGAACCAGCTCACGGCCAGGCCGGCCCAACCGGCGATCAGGCCGGCGGCCGGCCAGGTCAACAGCCAGGCTCGCCGGGGTGCGGGCCGCCCGGGAGGCCCAGGCGGGGTCGCGGTCACGTCGTGCCCGCCGGGAGCGTGCGTCGTCACTCCGCAAGTGTGCCCCCCGATTCCGCGTTCGCGCAGAGTCGGCGAGAGACGTCACCGGTTCGTCATATCTGAGCGCGGATCCGGCATGATCGCCCGCATGGATCTCCCCCGTGTGGGCATCGGCACCGACATCCACGAGCTGGCCGACGACGTACCGCTGCGTCTGGCGGGTCTCGCGTTCCCTGACGAACCGCGGGGGCTGGCCGGCCACTCCGACGGCGACGCCGCCGCCCACGCCTGCTGCAACGCGCTCTTCTCTGCGGCGGGACTGGGCGACCTCGGTGCCAACTTCGGCACCTCCGAACCGGAGTGGGCCGGTGCGGCCGGCGTCAGGCTGCTCACCGAGACCGCCCGCCGGGTGCGTGCGGCGGGCTTCGAGATCGGCAACGTGGCCGTGCAGATCGTCGGCAACCGCCCCAAGATCGGTCCGCGTCGGGCGGAGGCGGAGCAGGTGCTCTCCGCCGCGATCGGTGCGCCGGTCACGGTGTCGGCGGCCACCACCGACGGGCTCGGGTTCACCGGCCGGGGGGAGGGGATCCTCGCGATCGCGACCGCCCTCGTCGTAGCGGCGCGCCAGGAATCGGAACCGCACGGCCCACTTCCCTAGACTTGTCGGGTGGCCCACATCCGATCAACGCTGCGGCTGTATGACTCGGCGACGCGCGAGATCCGCGACTTCGTCCCCCTCGAGCCGGGGAAGGCGACGATCTATGTCTGCGGACTGACCGTGCAGTCAGAGCCGCACATCGGCCATGTCCGCTCCGGGGTCAACTTCGACGTCCTCCAGCGGTGGTTGCGCCACCGCGGCTACGAGGTCACGTTCATCCGCAACGTCACCGACATCGACGACAAGATCCTGATCAAGTCCGCCGAGCAGGGGCGGCCCTGGTACAACCTCGCCTACGACATGCACCGCGAGCTCGAGCGCGCCTACGACTCGCTCAACGTCGCTCCGCCGACGTACGAGCCGCAGGCCACCGGCCACATCCCGGAGATGATCACGCTCATCTCCGAGCTGGTGGCCAACGGACATGCCTACGCCGCGCCCGGCGAGACCGCCGGCTCCGACGACGTGTACTTCGACGTGCGGTCGTGGCCGTCGTACGGCGAACTCTCCGGTCAGAACGTCGACGAGATGGAAGCCGCCGAGGACGCCGACCCGCGGGGCAAGCGCGACCCGCGCGACTTCGCGTTGTGGAAGGGCTGGAAGAAGGGCTCCGAGCCGGAGACCGCCGCTTGGCCCTCGCCGTGGGGGCCGGGGCGGCCGGGGTGGCACATCGAGTGCTCCGCGATGGCCGGGAAGTATCTCGGCCCCGCCTTCGACATCCACGGCGGCGGTATCGACCTGCGTTTCCCGCACCACGAGAACGAGCAGGCCCAGTCGCGTGCCGCCGGCCGTCCGTTCGCCAACTACTGGATGCACAACGCCTGGATCACCACGGCCGGCGAGAAGATGTCCAAGTCGCTGGGGAACTCGCTGATCATCCCCGAGGTGCTCAAGGAGTTCCGCGGGATCGAGCTGCGCTACTACCTGGTCGCCGCCCACTACCGCTCGCACGTGGAGTTCAGCTTCGAGGCGCTCGCCGAGGCGGCCAGCGCCTTCTCGCGGATCGAGCGGTTCCTCGAGCGCACCCCCGGCGCTGAGGCCGGCGAGGTGCCCGACGCCTTCGCGGAGGCGATGGACGATGACCTCGGTACGCCGACCGCCGTCGCGGTCATCCACGACACCGTCCGCGAGGGCAACCGCGCGGACGACCCGGCGCCGTACGCCGCCGCGGTCCGGGCCATGCTCGACGTACTCGGCCTCGACCCCGCCGACCCGGCCTGGGCAGCGGGTGGCTCGAAGGCCGGCGACGACAGGTTGATCGGCGCGGTCGACGTACTCGTCAAAGGGCTGCTCGAGGAGCGCGCCGAGGCGCGTGCGGCGAAGGACTGGGCCCGGGCTGACGCGCTCCGCGACCGGCTCAAGGCGGCCGGCGTGGAGATCGAAGACACCCCCGACGGCTCGAAGTGGAGCATCGGATGATGGCCCGCGGGGCGAACCGACACGAGGGGGCCGACGATGGCCGGTAACAGCAACCGTCGCGGAGCGATCGCGAAAGGGCGCAAGAAGGGCGCCCAGGTGGGCTCCGGCGGCCAGCGCCGCCGTGGCCTCGAGGGCAAGGGACCGACGCCCAAGGCGAAGGACCGTCCCAACCACAAGGCTTACCGTGCCGCTCAGCTCGCCGAGCGCTCGGCGAGCAAGCCGGGTGGGCAGCGCAAGCGCGGCACCTCGGACGCGGAGTGGATCATCGGCCGCAACAGCGTCGTCGAGGCACTGCGCGAAGGCGTGCCGGTCAACGGGGTGTACGTCGCGGAGGGCGCCGAGCGCGATGGCCGGCTGCGCGAGGCGTTCCAGCTCGCCTCCGGTCGGGGCATCTCGCTGCTCGAGGTGGCGAAGGTGGAGCTGGACCGGCTCACCGGATTCAACGGTCACCAGGGATTGGCGGCACGGGTGCCGGCCTATGAGTACGCCCACGCCGGTGACCTCCTCGAGGCTGCCGCCGAGGCCGATCAGCCGGCGCTCATCGTGGCCCTCGACCACGTCACCGACCCACGCAACCTGGGCGCCATCGTCCGATCCGCGGCGGCCTTCGGGGCGCATGGCGTCGTCATTCCGACGAACCGTGCCGCCGGAATGACCGCAGCCGCGTGGAAGACCTCCGCGGGTGCGGCAGCCCGGATCCCGGTCGCGCAGACGGTCAACATGACTCGCCAGCTCAAGGCCTATCAGGAGGCCGGCTGCATGGTCGTCGGTCTCGACATGGACGGTGACATCACCCTGCCCGAACTCGGATCGCCCGACGGCTTGGCGACCGGGCCGCTCGTCGTGGTTGTCGGCGCCGAGGGCGGTGGCCTCTCCCGGCTGGTGCAGGAGACCTGCGATCAGATCGTCTCGATCCCGATGGCCGGGGCCGTGGAGTCGCTCAACGCCGGTGTGGCCGCCTCCGTCGTGCTCTACGCGGTGGCCCAAGCACGCGCGTAGCCGAGTCGTCAGTCGGTCGTGGGGGCGGTGATGGCCTCTTCGGGACGCTCCGGAATGATCGAGTCGAAGTAGTCGGAGGCGGCGTCGAGGAGCTTGACGTAGTGCCCCTCGCGCTCGGACATGAACCAGCGGTGCTCCAGGATCTCGTGGAACATCTGAGCCGGCTCGAGTTTGCTGTGGGCCTGCTTCGGGATCATCGCGAGGATCGGCTCGTAGATCTCCGTCAACCACCGCCTGGCCACCTCTTCGCGACTGAGACCGCCCAGGTCGCGGGAGACGGTGTAGGCCGCGATGTCGTTGAGGATGCGCCGTGCCTGAGCGTCCTCGGCGTCGATCCCGGTGAGCGCGCGCAGCTCGCGCTGGTGGTGGCCGGCCTCGACCACGCGCGGACAGATCTGGAGGGTGTCGCGGTCGTAGTCGGTGACGATGTCGAGCTCCTCGACGTCGAAGCCGAGGTCGTTGAGTCGCTCGATCCGCTGCTCGATGCTCCACAACTCGTCGGCTGAGAAGACTTGCTCCTCGGTGAGCTCACACCAGAGGTCGTCGTACCGCTTCTGGAGCAGGTCGACCACCTCGCTGGGCGACTCGCCGGGAGGCACGGAGCCACTGGCCTGCAGGTCGAGTAGCTCCCCGAAGACGTTCTCACAGGCGACCTCCACATCCCACTCCCGCATCCGGTCGGAAAGGGTCTCCTTCAGCTCACCGGTTTCGGCGTCGACGAGGTACGCGGCGAAGCCGCTGGCATCGCGGCGGAAGAGCACGTTCGAGAGGGAGACGTCGCCCCAGTAGAAGTCGGCGAGGTGGAGCCGGACGAGCAGGACGACGAGTGCGTCGACGAGCGTGGGGAGGCGGTCGGCGGTCAGCCCGTGCTGAAAGAGCGCGCGGTAGGGGAGGGAGAAGGGCAGATGGTCGGTCACGAGGGCCGCCGGCAACTCTTCACCGCGGGCATCGACCCGGCCGGTGACGACCGCGTGCGGCGTCACCGTCGGCAGGTCGAGGCGCTGCAGATCCTTCAGGGTGCGGTACTCCCGGAAGGCGATCGGCTCCTGGGTCTCCTTCACTGCATAGATCCGGCTGCCCAGCCGTACGATCCGGACGACGTGGCGGGAAAGCCCCCGGGCGAGAGGTACGACGACCTCCTCTCCCCACTCCTCCAGCGGTGTGGACCAGGGAAGGGTGAGGATCCCCGGGTCCGGGCGACTGGCGACGATGCGCAGGGCCATGGGTCGAGATTAGTGCGCCGCGCTCCCCGGATCGCGCTCTCCCCGGGGTCGGCCTCTAGGATTGTTGCCGCCGCTGCGGCGGCATCGCCGGTGTAGCTGAGTTGGTACAGCAGGGTCCTTGTAAGACCAAGATCGCAGGTTCGAGTCCTGTCACCGGCTCTCACCGGCTCCCAGACTGCCAGCCCGCCCGGTCGAGTTGCCTCTCTTGCCGGTCGAGTTGCCACACAGTCAGGCAACTCGACGGAAATGAGGGGCAACTCGACCTCAGCGCAGTTGAGTGACCTGGTACGTCGCCGGGGGGCTCGCGATGTCGTCCTGCGAGGCGACCAGCTCCAGCTCTCGGCGCCCGGACTTCAAGGTCCGGTCCAAGATCGCGAAGAGGGTGTTGGCGGTACGACCGAGCGACTCGGAGGTGTTGCCGGTCGAGAGCAGGTGGGAGAGGTAGACCGCCGCGGTGACGTCGCCGCCGCCGTTGGGGGTGATCGGCAGAAGCGGGGTGTTGATCGCCCACGCGCCCTCGTCCGAGACCGCGACCAGGTCGATCTCGTGTGGGTTTCCGGTGACCACCGAGGTGACGAGCACGTTTGAGGGGCCGGTTGCGCGCACCACGTCGACGGCGTCGAGCACTTCCTGCAGGGTGCGCGTCTCGACCCCGGCGAGGTAGTCGAGCTCGAAGTGGTTGGGGGTGATGACATCGGCGGCCGGCACCACCTGGTCGCGCATGAACTCCGGGATGCCCTCACGCACGAAGAAGCCACGCCCGACGTCGCCCATGACCGGGTCGCAGCAGTAGAGCGCGCGTGGGTTCACCGCCTTGACCCGCTCAACCGCGTCCAGGATGACGGTACCGACCGCCGGGTCACCCTGGTAGCCCGACAGCACCGCGGAGACCGTGGAGAGGCCGCCGCGCTCCTCGATCCCGGCGATCACGTCGGCGACATCCGAGGCCGACTGGACCGGCCCGCGCCATGCGCCGTACCCGGTGTGGTTGGAGAAGTTCACGGTCAGCACCGGCCAGACCTCGTGGCCGAGCCGTTGGATGGGGAAGACCGCGGCCGAGTTGCCGACGTATCCGAAGGCGACGTGGGACTGGATCGAGAGGATCTGCACGTCGCGATCTTCCCATGCGCCTTGTCGAGACCCTGAGCCTTGCTAAGTTTTCAGCATGAGCGAGATGACCTACCGTCCCCTGGGTGACTCCGGCCTGATGGTGAGCGCCGTCGGCATCGGCTGTAATCAGTTCGGCCGCAAGGTCGATCTCGACGGCGTCAAGCAGATCCTGGCCGCCGCCCGCGAGACCGGGGTGACCCTGCTCGACACCTCCGACTCCTACGGTCCGCAGGGAAAGTCCGAGGAGCTTCTCGGTGAGGCCTTGAAGGGTCAGCGGGATGAGTTCGTCGTGGCCACCAAGTTCGGCAGCGACATGGGCGGCGTCAACGGCCCGGACTACGGCGCCCGTGGCGCCCGACGCTACGTGCGCAAGGCCGTGGAGACCTCGCTCCAGCGACTGCGGACCGACTACATCGACCTCTATCAGCTCCACCGGCCGGACCCGATCACACCCATCGAGGAGACGCTGTCCGTGCTCACCGACCTGGTCCGCGAGGGCAAGGTCCGCTACCTCGGCTGCTCCAACTTCGCCGGCTGGCAGGTCGCTGACGCCGACTGGGCCGCGCGCACTGCCGGTCTGGAGCGATTCATCTCGGTGCAGAACCGCTACTCGCTCCTCGACCGCTCGATTGAGTCCGAGGTCGCGCCGGCGGCCGAGCAGTTCGGGCTGGGCATCTTGCCGTTCTTCCCGCTGGAGTATGGCCTGCTGACCGGCAAGTACCAGCGTGGTCAGGCGGCGCCGGCCGGCTCCCGGGGCGAAGGTGCCGACTGGCTACAGACCGCCGACTGGGACCGGATCGAGGCCGTCGAGAAGTACGCCGCCGAGCGCGGCCTCTCGATGCTCGACGTGGCCATCGCCGGACTGGCCGCGCAGCCTGCGGTGGCGTCGGTCATCTCGGGGGCGACCTCGGGGGATCAGGTGCGCGCCAATGCCGCGGCGCTGCGATGGGAGCCCAGCGAGGACGACCTCGCCGAACTGGACGCCATCACGGCCGGCTGAACGCCTGCGGACCACGGCGGGTGGTGCGGTCCTCGGCATCGTCGGCGAGCAGCCAGGCGGCGATCGCTCCGCCGATCGCGCCGAAGAGGTGGCCCTGCCAGGAGACCCCCGGCTGACCGGGGAGCACGCCGAGAAGCAGACCGCCGTAGCCGACGAGCAGGATCACCCCGAGCAGGATCTGGCCGATCCGGCGGCTGAAGACGCCGCGCACCATCAGGTAGACGAGCCAGCCGAAGATCAGCACCGAGGCGCCTGCGGTGATGCTGTTGCCGGGGGAGACCAGCCAGACGCCGAGCCCGCTCACGATCCAGATCACCGCGGTGGCGGCCAGACCGCGCCCGATTCCGGAGACGAGCACGAGGAAGGCGAGCATCAGCGCCGGGATGGTGTTGGACTCCAGGTGGCCCCAGCCGAAGTGGAGCAGTGGCGCGAAGAGCACGCCGAGGAGTCCTTCGCCCGCGCGCGGTCGGATGCCGAGATGGTCGAGGTCGTTGCCGGAGGCGGCATCGATCGCCTCCAACAACCACAGCAGCGCCACGAAGCCGAGGGCGAGCAAGCCAGCGCGTACCCACGTCGGCGTCGGCGTACGTGGCGGCGTCTGCTGGAGGGTCACACGATGAGCGTAGCCAGTCGGTCGTAGTCCTCGACGGTGTTGTACGCCGCCGCGGCGATGCGCAGATAGCCGACGCCGTCCTGCACGACCGGCGCCACCTCCGCCCCTGCGCGGGAGAGTCGCTCATAGAGGTCGTTCGCGCGCTCGAGGGAGTCGGCGACCCCGGCCGGCAGCCGGACCAGTCGCATCGCTGGAGCGGGGGCTGGAGGCAGGCCCGCGAGGGAGGTCCCGAGCGCGTCGGCGAGCCGTCTTTGGCCCTCGGCGACCAGCGCGGCATGTCTGCCGACCTCGTCCCAGCCGCCGAGTCCGGACCAGAAGTCGAGTCCGGCGCCGCTGGCCAGCCACCCGGCGTAGTCCCAGGTGCCGGGGTAGTCGAAGGCCTGCGCGAAGCCGTCTTCGAGCTGCCAGCTCAGCACCGTGGGCGCGACCTCGGCACCCGGAGCCACCCACAGCATCGCGGTGCCGCGCGGCGTGTAGGCCCACTTGTGGAGATTGCCGATCCAGTAAGTCGCGCCGAGGCCGGCGATGCCCTCAGGCCCTTCGTCGAGGTGCCCGGGTGCATGGGCGGCGTCAACCAGTACGGCGGCCTCCGACACCGCGGCGACCGCCGCGGTCACGCCGGCCACCGGCAGGACGGTGGCGGTGGGGGAGGTGATCCGGTCGACCACGACCAGTCGGGTGCGGGGACCGCAGCAGGCGGCGTACGCCTCGATCACGGTCTGGTCCGTGGCCCCGACCGGGAAGGCCGCTTCCACCACCCGGGCACCGAAGCGTCGGGCATGGTGCTCGAGGGCCTTCCCTACGGCGCCGTAGCCGTGGCTGCTGGCAACCAGCTCATCGCCGGGGGAGAGCGTCAGCGAGCCGAGGACGGCGGAGACCCCCTCGGAGACGTTGCGCAGCCAACCGACCCGCTCGGCCTCGACGCCGAGGAAGCGGGCGGCGCGCTCGCGCGCCGCGGCGATCAGACCCGGCAGATCCACTCGGTTGAAGCGGTGCGGGTTCCGCTCGGCCCGGTCCCGCCAGGCCTCGGCCGCCTTCCGTACGGAGACCGGCGCGACGCCGTACGCCCCGTGGTTGAGGTGGACGACAGCGGGATCGAGCCCGAAGGCCGCCAGTCGTAGTGGGTCCATCAGGTAGGCAGTGTCCAATCCATCGGTTCGCCGCCTTGGGCGACGAGCAGTTGGTTGACCCGGGAGAAGGGACGGGAGCCGAAGAAGCCACGGTGCGCCGAGAGTGGCGAGGGATGGACCGACTCCACCCAAGGTACGTCACCCAGCATCGGCTTGAGCGACTGGGCCTGCCGCCCCCAGAGGACCGCTGCCAGCGGGCTGCCGTTGGCGGAGTGGCGACGCACCAGCGCCTCGATCGCGCATTGGGTGACCTCCTCCCAGCCCTTGCCCTGGTGGGAGGCGGGTGCGCCGGGGCGGACGGTGAGCACCCTGTTGAGCAGCATCACGCCGCGGTCGGACCATGCGGTCAGGTCGCCGTGCTGGGACGGGGTCACGCCGAGGTCGTCGGCCAGCTCGCGGTAGATGTTCGCCAGCGACTTCGGCAACGGGCGTACGTCGCGCTCGACCGCGAAGCAGAGCCCGATCGGATGTCCGATCGTGGGGTAGGGGTCCTGGCCCACGATCAGGACGCGCACCTCGGCCAGCGGCTTGTGGAAGGCGCGGAAGATGCGTTCGCCCGAAGGCAGGTACGGACGTCGCTTGGAGAGCTCCTCGCGGAGGAAGACTCCCATCGCCGCGATCCGGTCCTCGACCGGCGCCAGGGCCTCGGCCCAGTCGGGTGCCATCAGCCCCTTGTGCACGAGTCCTGACAGCGCATCCACGGCAGCGAGGGTACCGACTCGCCCTCCGCCGAGTCCGCCGCTGACGCGCGTAGACACAGAAAACTTACTTAAGTATGATATCTATCTCATACATCGTCGGCGCCGTGTCGCATGACGGCTCGCTCGACTCGGCCTCCACATCCGGCTCCCGCGTCCGCCGTCGGCAGATGTCGGACGTTCACGACGGGAGATGGTATGGGTGCCCACGAGAGCCGTATGAGGACCACCTTCTCGGTCAGGGACGCAGCCCGACGTCGGCCCGGCAACCGCCCACCGGACCTCCCGAGCGTCCCCGGCGCACCATCAGGATCGGCGTACGGCGCGATGCGATGAGTGCGACCTCGCGCTCGAAGGGCCGAGGCGCCGACGACGCCGCACGGCCGCCCCGAGGCATGCTGGGCCTGGTGGCCGACCGGACCTACGGCCCGTTCCTGGTCGGCAGGACGGTCTCGACCACGGCGATCTGGATGCACAACATCCTTGCCGCGGTGCTTGCCTACCAGATCACCGGCTCGACCGTCCCCGTCGCCCTGGTCTCGGTCGCGCAGTTCGCCCCGCAGATCGTCCTCGCCCCGCTCAGTGGTGCCATGGCCGATCGGGGTAATCGCCGCCGACAGGTCGTGGTGGGTCGCTGGGTCTCGGCCGCCGGCTCCGGCGGATTGGCCGCCTACATCGCCCTCGTCGGTGCCGACAACATGTCACACGTGTGGCCCGTGGTTCTCTCGAGTGGCACCGTGGGTATCGGCTTCGTGATCGGTGGGCCGGCGATGAACGCCCTGATCCCGGCGATGGTGGGACCCGAGGAGGTTGCCTCGGCGGTGATCCTGAGCAGCGTTCCATCCACGCTCGCGCGCGCTGCCGGACCCGCCATCGGGACCGCGATCGCACTCACCGCGGGACCGCAGGTGTCCTTCGGGATCGCCGCGATCGGTCACGTCATCTTCGCGCTGGTCATGATCTGGATCCCGATCTCGGGGGCGGTTCGAGTGCGGGCAACCGACAGTTCGGTGCGGGCCGGTTTCCGGCACTTACGAGTGGACGCCTCGTTGATCCTGCTGCTGCTCGGCGTGGCCGCCGTCGGTGCCGGGGCCGACCCGTCGATCACCCTGACTCCAGCCCTCTCGGAGCAACTCCACCGGCATACCGACCTGGTCGGTCTCTTCGCCAGCTGCTTCGGGATCGGCGCGGGGTTGGGCTTCCTGCTGCTCCCCGTGGTCCAGCGCTGGGCCAGCACGTCGGTCATCGCGACGCTGGGACTGTTCCAACTCGGCGCCGGCTGCCTGCTGCTCGCGCTCCCGGTCACTCCGGCGCTACTGGCGTTCCTCTTCGCCGTCGTCGGCATCGGGATGACCTTCGCGCTCACCACCTTGAGTGCACAGATCCAATCCCGGGTGCCCGAGCACCTCCGCGGCCGGATCATGGCGCTGTGGTCCGTGGCCTTCCTCGGCTCTCGTCCGATCATCGCCTTGATCAACGGCACGATCGCCGACCACGTGGGTGTGCGGGTGGCGCTACTCGTGACCGGTGCCGTGGTCCTGGCGACGTGCTGGCTGTGCCGGCCGGCCAGGATCAGGCCCTACCAGTTCACGGAGGGCTAGGTCGCGGCCACCGGCGGCGGGCCGTGTCCGGCCTCGGACGGAGGCGCAGCGGCATCCGTTCCGGGGCCGGTGACCAGCATCAGCCGAGGACGGCCGCCCACTTCTGTGCGACCGACTGCAGATAGCTGGGGTCGCTGACCGCGACGCGGGGGAAGTTCTTCCTCCGCTCGAAGGGGATGCAGGCATCGATCACGGCACGACTGTTGAAGGGCGGCTGATCCTTGGGCAGCATCGGGTCGAGCTTGCTGCCCCACGTCCGGGTGTTGATCTCGATGTCGATGGCGGGGTCGGTGCGGGTCGACATCGCCCAGATCACCTCACCGAGGTCGGCCGCGTCGATGTCGTCATCGACCACGACGACGTACCGGTTCATGTAGGCGGCCGTGGGCAGGTGCGCCGCCAACTGCCCGACCTGGCGCGCGTGACCGGCGTACTGCTGCGAGATCGACACCACGATGAACAGTCGCCCACCGCCGGTCTCGTGGGCCCATGCGGACCGGACGCCGCGGACTCCGAGCCCCACCAGCTGGTCCTCGATCATGGCGGACTTGAGTGCGGTGCGCATGTAGGAGTAGTCGTGCGGAGGCTTTCCTGGCGGCGCTCCGAGCAGGATCGGGTCGTTGCGGAACAACAGCCGCGAGACCGTCAGATTGAGCGCCGGGCTCGGGTTGCCGGCGTAGTAGCCGGTCCATTCTCCGAACGGCCCCTCGATCCGCCGGTTGTCCGGCGTGAGCCATCCCTCGACGGCGATCTCAGCACCCGCCGGGATTGGCAGTCCGGTCTCGGCGCCGCGTACGACGGGTACCGACTCGCCCAGGACCGCGCCAGCGTACTCGAGTTCCGACACGCCGCCGGGGACCTCGGTACCGCCGAGGACCAGGAGCAGCGGATCGTGGCCGAACGACACCGTCACGGGCGCCCGTCCCTCGCGCTCGAACCACCGCTCGATGTTGAGCGCCCCATGCTTACCGGGGACGGCCGAGATGGTCGTCGCGCGCCCCTCGTCTTGGACCTGCATCCGGTAGCAGCCGCCGTTGTGGATGCCGGTGTCCGGGTCGCTCGTGATCACCAGGCAGCCCGTGCCGATGAACCTGCCCCCGTCCCCGTCGTGCCAACGCGGCACCGGGAATCGCAGCAGGTCGACGTCGTCGCCTTCGACGACGTTCTCGAGCAGCGGCGCCTCGTCCACGTCGGTCACCGGATAGTCCGGCGCGGTCCGCGCCCATTCGCCGGGCTTGCCACGTAGTGCGCTGGTCAGGCGAGCATCGTCCAGGTCGTCGCCGAGGCGCAGGACGGTCCCGAGCCGGCGGGCATTCCCGGTCGAGCCGGTGAGTACTCGAGCACCGCTCGGATAGTCGACGATGTCGTCGAACAGCAGCGCGGGTGGAGCCGGCATCCGATAGCTCAGCTCGGCGATGGCGCCCAGCTCGAGATCCCAATGGGCGCCGGTGACGTCCTGGATCTCGCCGAGGCGGCGAAGCTCGTCGATATAGGTGCGCAGGCTGAGCAACGGCTCGGGTGCAGGCGTCGTCATACCTTCCCTCTCTCAAGACACGACATGGTCGGACGAACGCCGCCGCAGGCAATCGGGGGTGTCACGTCCGCTGGCTGTGGACGTCGGTCAGCCCGAGCCCGACCGACGAAGTCTTCGTTGGGAGACCAGTTGTCCGCTATCCGCGACGGTAGGGCGAAAACATCACCTAGGTCAAGCAATTTTGCCGAATGAGACAGCGACCAACCGCGGCCGGGCAGTCGGGACGGGACCTCCCTCAGACGCGCGACGGACGTCGCGCTGACGACGAGCAGGCGGCTCAGTTCGGTGTCGCCGCCCGGATCGCCCGAGCGATCGGGGAGGCGACGTCGAGGCCCACGTAGAAGGCGAAGATCGAGAGTGCGGCAATCCGCTGGTCCGCGGAGAGCTCTCGCTGGAGGTACGCGACCCGGAAATGCACATCGCGGTCGATGTCGGAAAGCTTCTGGATCCCCTCCGGAGTCGCCGTCACGCTCGTTGAGCGTCGGTCGCTTTCGGACTGCTCGCGGTGGACGAGAGCGAGTTCCTCGAGGCGGCGCACCAATCGTGACGCGAAGGCAGGCGCCACATCGAGCCGCGCGGCCAGCCGGCTGACGGTGATGCCGTTGCCGTCGTCGTATCCGTAGATCTGCAGCAGTGCTTGGTGCAGCAGCGGCTCGAGGTCGTTCCGTTTGGCCTCGTCGTCGACAATCCGGAGCACCCGGCGAATGACGTGCCGTGCCTCGGCGATATTGGTGACGTAGTGCTGGAAGTCGTTCGACCGCTCGGCATCGCCGACGTCGGCCCACTGCGCGTAGGCCTGCATTGTTTCGTGGTCGTCGCTGCTCTCGTTCCGAGCGCTCATAGCGGGCTCCCCCCAGGGTCCGATGCGGGTGTGCAGTCAGTGACCCAGGATATCGTCTTGGTGTTCCGGATCCGTGCGACGCCCGCGGAGCTCTCGTGATCTCCCCGGTCGACCCTCGAGGTCAGCGTTCGCTGGATCCAGCCCCGGAGAGCGTGGTCGATGCTGGGGTGGTCGAGCAGGTGGGACAGGAGTGCGTGACCAGGGAGCGATCGATGTCCGCGATGGTCTGGCAGCCGAGAAGCGCCATGGCCCGATCGATCTCCGTGCGGAACATCTCGAACATCTTGACAAGGCCCGGGCCGCGACCGGCTGCCAGGGCGTAGATATAAGGACGCCCGACGAAGCACGCCCTGGCCCCGAGGGCGAGCGCCTTGACCACGTCGGTGCCCCGGCGGATGCCACCGTCGACAAAGACCTCGGCGCGCTTGTCGACCGCATCCACGATCTCGGGAAGCACGGCGATCGTGGCCGGGACGCCGTCGAGCTGCCGCCCGCCGTGGTTGGAGACGACGATCCCGTCGACACCCATGCTGACGATGCGGTCGCATTCGTCGGGACGCATGATCCCCTTGAGCAGCAACGGCCCTTGCCAGACCTCGCGGACGAACTCCACATCCTCCCAGGTGGCCGGCCAGCGTGCCGCGATTAGGGAGGACTCCACCTCGCGCAAGGAGAGTTGTGCGGGCTTGCTCGACTTGCGCGGCGTGCCGGCGGACTTGCCCCAGCGAGGCAGCCGGGCGTTGGCCCGAAGGAATTGGGCACTCCAGGCAGGACGCGACATCCCCTGCGCGATCAGGTGTGGGGAGATCGTGTAGGGCAGTGAGAACTGGTTGCGCGCGTCTCGCTCCCGGTTCCCTCGCACCGGGGTGTCGATGGTCAGCACCAGTGCTCGGTAGCCGGCCGCCTGGACCCGCTCGATCAGTTTGCGCGCCTTGAGTCGATCCGGCGGAAGGTAGAGCTGATACCACAGGCTGCCGTCGCTCGCCGCGGCGACGTCCTCGGCCGAGTAGCTTGCGACCGAGCCGTGCGCGTAGATCGTGCCCGCCTTGCCCGATTCGCGTGCCAAGAGCAACTCCGCGCCCGGGCAGGCCAACCGTCCTGAGCCGGTGGGCGAGAGCATGACGGGCATCGAGATCGTCTCGCCGAAGACGGTTGTCGACTGGTCGCGCTCGGAGACGTCGACGAGCGCTCGCGGCCGGAAGGTGATGCTGTCATAGGCCAGCCGGTTGGCGCGCAGGGACCGCTCGTCGTCGGCGCCTCCGTCAAGGGCGTCGAAGACCATCCGGGGCAGTCGGTGCCGTGCAACGGTCCTGAGGTCATCGATGTTGAGGGCCTTGTCGAGCTTCACGCTGGCTGCCTCTTTCCGGGGTGTGTGGGTCTCCGATGGGGTGGGTCGTCCGCACTGCCAGATGGTGTGAGCACCCGACTGGCACACCCTCCGCGCCGGCGGTCGCTGCTGCGCGCCTCGCCTGGCCGACCGGAGGGGAGCGTAACTCAAGTCGTTTATGTGAGTCTATCAATTCGCGTGGCCCTGGGCCGCTCGTCACGGGTGACGTGGTCTTCTATGCGAGTCACGGTGACTCCTTGACGAGAGGATGACCGACCTATACGTTGTGGTGTGGGTCACAAGAATGTACGACCTAATACAGATACCTAGGTTAACTACAGGTTGTCCCTGTGCAGCTGTTGTCCTCAGGTATGCACGACCACGCGCTGATCACACCCATGGAGGCCGCTGAACGATGGAGTATCTGGTCGGAAACGTCGAGGATTTCACCGACGAGGATCGCAAGATCATCACGGTGGACGGTGAGCGCATCGTGGTGTTCCGCCACAAGGGCGAGATGTTCGCCCTGAGCGCGACGTGTCGACACCAGGGCGGTCCGGTCGGCGAGGGCGTCGTGCTGGGCAAGGTCGAAGGCGTCGTCGATGCCGGCGGGCGCTACCTGCGCGACACGTTCTCGGAGGAGACCGCGCACATCGTGTGCCCCTGGCACGGATGGGAGTACGACATCCGGACCGGCAAGTCCGCCGGCCTGCCCAGCGTGGGCCTCAAGACCTACAACGCAACCGTCCGCGAGGAGCAGGTGTTTATCGATGTCTGAGAACAACCCCGCCGTCCAGACCGAGCACCAGGTGAGCACGGAGGACGTGACGTCCTTCCTCGACTCGGTGTTGAACGGCCCAGCAGACCGGGTGCTACCCCCCGAATTGGTGCAGAAGCTCTTCACCGTCGCGGTGCAGCACTACTCCCGCGGCTACGAGACGGGACCTGCGTTCCCGCCGATGCTGCGCAATCACGTTAACGCAACCGATGTCTCGACCTGCTGCATCGAGATGCTGCGGGTTGTCGACCTGGAGCTGTTCGAGCTGACGTTCTGGGGCGGACGACTGCGGGACACGCCGGAGTACGAGAACCGATGACGGACCACGATGGGAGCGAATTTATGACATCCGACGCAAGCTCTGGAGCCGCAACAGCTGGGCTCAGCGAGGTGACAGGGCTGCAGGTCGGCGAGCCGCTCGAGACGCTCAACACGGGCGAGCGGGCAGGGTTCAACACTTCACGCCACCTGGCCAACGCACGGGAGCAGGCGCGGCAGCGGCACTACGAGGACTTCCTCATCGTCGACGCGGACGCGCATCACTATGAGATCGAGTCCTGGCCGGACATCGTGAAGTACATCGAGGACCCAGTCCTGCGCTACCGCGCCGAAGGCGGCGCCCAGGCGGGGACGCGCAAGGGGACGCATCACACCTTGCTCCTGGGACCCGCACTCGACCAGAGCAACTCGGGTCGCCTGGTGCGCTACCCCCGTCGTCATCTGGAGGAAGGCGGGGGTGACGGAACGCCTCGCGACGTGACCCTCATCCGTCGCGAGATGAACAGCATCGGTATCGACTACCAGGTGGTGTTCCCGACGCCGATGCTCGAGTTGGGTATGCATCCGGACACGCGGATCGAGCCGGCGCTGAGTTGGGCGTACACCCGGTGGATGACCGAAGAGATCATGCCGCACGAGCCGCACATCAAGACCATGGTCTACCTGCCCTTCAACAACCCTGAGGCGGCGCTTCGGGCGGTGGAGACTTTCGGCGACCGACCGGGCGTGGTCGGCTTCATGGTCACCAATGCGCGCTACAAGGCGGTGCACGACAACGTGTACGCACCGGTGTACCGCGCGCTGGAGGAGACCGGCAAGCCGCTCGGTTTCCATGCGGCCATCTGGGCCCAGGACCGGATGCTCGAGGGAGTGAACCGATTCCTCTCGGCGCACGCGCTCGGCTTCGTGATGCACAGCCTGGTGCACCTGACGAACCTGGTGATCAACGGCATCCCGGAGCGCTTCCCGAAGCTGAAGCTGCTCTTCATCGAGTCGGGTCTGGCCTGGATCCCCTTCATCATGCAGCGCCTGGACAACGAGTACATGATGCGCGCGAACGAGGCGCCGCTGCTCAAGAAGTTGCCCAGTGAGTACATCCGGGACTTCTACTTCACGACCCAGCCGATGGAGACCCACAACCACGCGGCGCTGCAGCAGACCTTCGAGATGATCAACGCGAAGGACCAGTTGCTGTTCGCCTCCGACTACCCCCACTGGGACTTCGACCTGCCCAGCACCATCTACGACCTGCCGTTCCTGAACGAGCAGGAGAAGCGGGCGATCCTCGGCGGCAACGCCGCGAAGCTGTTCGGCCTCGACAACACCAAGTTCGGCGACGCCGAGTGACGCACCGCATCTCGCCGGCCGGTGCGCGGCCGGCCAGCAAGGAGGACTCATGAGCAACTTGTCGTCGTCGGGACACACCGTTCCCTGGGAGACCAAGGAGGTACGCCACGGGCGCCTGCTGGAGCAGGTCGACTCGGATGGGTTCGTCGAGGGTCTCATCGGTGACTTCGGGAACCGCGGCCCCGCCCTGCTCATCGACAACGAGTGGGTGGCGGCCGAGTCGGGTGAGACGGCACCGACCTTCGATCCGTCGACCGGAGCCACGATCGGCGAGTACGCGATCGCCAGCGCCGAGGACGTCGATCGCGCGGTGCGGGCAGCGCAGGCCGCCCAGGTCGGGTGGGCGGCGCTCACCATGGATGAGCGTGCCCAATACATCGCCCGTCTCGCTGACAAGATCGAGGCGAACAGCGCGCTGCTCGCCACGGCAGACGCAGTGAATGCGGGCCTGCCTGTGGCTCGCATGCTGAACGACATCGACCAGCTCACGCGGGTGCTGCGGGCCTGGCCAGGGATGGCGCTGAGCCTTCGTGGTGAGGTCCTCGAAGGCATCCCGGGTCTGCACTACACCCGGTACCTGCCGTACGGCGTCGTGGCACGGATCGTGGCGTTCAACCACCCGATCCTGTTCGCGGTCAAGGGCTCGCTGGCGGCGTTGCTAGCCGGCAACACGGTCGTGCTCAAGCCGGCCGATCAGACGCCGCTGTCGGCCCTCATCCTGGGCGATATTGTCCGCGAGGTCTTCCCGCCGGGAGTCTTCAGTGTCGTGACTGGTGATGGCCGGACGGGCGCCTCGCTGGTCACCCATCCGAGCGTACGACGGGTGGCCTTCACCGGCAGCGTGCGCACCGGACGGCTCATCCAGGAGACCGCCGCCAAAGACCGGGTCAGGAACGTGTCGCTCGAGCTGGGCGGGAAGAACGCGATGATCGTCTTCCCCGACGTCTCGGTGCGAGACGCCGCGCGCAACGCGGTGTTCGGCATGAACCTGTGGGCCAACGGCGGCCAGTCCTGTGGCTCTACCTCGCGCCTGCTGGTGCACGAGGACATCCAGAAGGAGTTCGTCGAGGAGCTCGCCGGCCTGCTGGAATCAGCCCGGCTCGGCGCGGCGTACCGCACGGATGTTGACATGGGTCCGGTGATCTCCGAACCGGCCGCCGCACGGATCCGTGAGTTCATCCAGTCCGGCGTCGATGACGGCGCGAACCTGGTGACCGGCGGTCTCGACGACGCCCGGATCCCTGACAAGGGCCACTTCATCGCGCCGACGCTGTTCGCCGACGTTCCGACCGAGGCACGGATCGCGCGCGAGGAGATCTTCGGCCCGGTGATCTCGCTGAGGACGTGGAACGACCTCGACTCCGTAATCGCCGAGGCGAATTCCGTCGAGCTCGGTCTGACCGCCAGCGTCTGGACCAACGACATCAGCACAGCCCTGACCACCGCCGACCGACTCGAGTCGGGCTACGTGTGGGTCAACGAGAGCACCACGCACTACTTCGGAATGCCCTTCGGTGGTTGGAAGGACAGCGGACTCGGCCGCGAAGAGTGCTTCGAGGAGCTCGAGAGCTTCCTCCAGCTGAAGAGCATCAACGTCAAGTTGCCCTGATCGTCGGCGCCCGATCCGCCCCCGACCCCCGAGGAACCGAGACAATGACGACAACGTACGGAAGCGACGTCGTGATCGATGTCCTGCGCGAGCTGGACATCGAGGTCGCCGCCATCAACCCGGGCGCATCCTTCCGCGGCATGCACGCCTCGCTGGCTCACAGCGGCAACCCGGAGCTGGTGCTCAGCCTGCACGAGAATGTGGCGGTTGCGGCGGCTCACGGCTACGCCAAGTCGGCGGGCCGTCCGATGGCGGTTTTCCTGCACAACCTGGTCGGCCTGCAGAGCGGGTCGATGGGAATCTTCAACGCCTGGGCCGACCAGGCGCCGATGCTGGTGATCGGTGGCTCGGGTCCTGCCGATGCCGCGCACCGCCGGCCCTGGATCGACTGGGTCCACAGTGCCCGGCTGCAGTCCCTCGTCGTTCGCGACTATCTCAAGTGGGACGACCAGCCGGTCAGCCTTGCGGCGCTGCCGGAGAGCCTTGGCCGCGCCTATGAGATCGCTTCATCGGTGCCACACGGCCCCACTTATGTATCGGTGGACACCGGCCTGCAAGAGAAGGAGATGACCAAGGAGGAGTGGGCCGCCTGCCGGGCGACCACCACCGCAGTCACCTCGGCCAACGGTCCGCGAACCACGATCACGGTGCCGGAGGACACCCTCGACCAGGTCGCCGACCTGCTCGTGCGGGCCGAGCGACCGGTGATCCTCGCTGACTACACCGGCCGTTCGGAAGCGGGGTACGACGCGCTGAAGCTGCTGGCGGAGGCCTTGGCCTGCCCGGTGGTCGACCTGATGGCCCGGCACAACCTGGACAACGGGCACTGGGCCGACTGCACCACCCTCCGTGAGGAGGTCCTTGCCGATGCGGATGTCGTGCTCTGTCTCGACTTGCGCGATCTCAACCACGGTCTGGGCAAGACCGTGCACGAGACGCACGACCACCAGCCGCTCGTGCGGCCGGATGCTCGGATCGTCAGCATCAGCACCAACCAGCTGTTGCTCCGCGGTTTCATCGACTACAGCGGGCCGAACCCGCAGGTCTGGGACATCCTGGCGGACACGGCCTCGTGCCTGCCGGCGCTCGTGGGGATGGTGGGCGACCGCGTTGGCGACCGCTCCGCCCGTCGCGAGGAACTGACGCAGCGGACCGAGGGCGTTCGCGAACGGCGGATCCGGCCGGTCGACCTCGATGCGGACGCCACGACGGACTCGCTGAGTCGACTGGTTCACGAAGCGGTCGCCATGAGTGGGCCGTGGGAGCTGGCGAACGGTCACATGAGAGGCGCCGTCCGTGCCCGGTGGGAGCTGAGCGGGTTCAATGCTCAGTTGGGGCAGAACGTCGGTGCCGGGCTCGGCTATGGGATGGGCGTGTCGATCGGTGCCGCCCTGGCGCACCGCGGTGACGACACGATGATCGTCAACCTGCAAAACGACGGCGACCTGCTCTACGCACCCTCGGCGCTGTGGACCGCGGCCCGTTATGAGCTTCCCGTCCTGACCGTGATGGTCAACAACCGCACCTACGGACAGGACCGGATGCACCAGACCCTGATGGCGAAGGCGCGGGGCTATGCCCTCGAGACCGCCAGCGTCGGAATCGACATCGACAACCCGGAGGTCGACTTCGCCGGCCTGGCGCGGGCACAGGGTGTCGAAGCCTGGGGCCCGCTGACGACCAACGACGAGGTGCAGGCCGCGCTGGCACGCGGGACCAAGATCGTCCGGGACGAGCGCCGTCCGGTGCTCATCGATGTGGTGGTTCCGCGATGAGCACGATGACCACGAGGCTTCGAGGGCTGAGGTCCCCGGCCAGACCTCGTGGTGCGGTCTCGCCGCAGTCGGTCTCGCAGCGCATCGTCGGCGTGATCACCACTGCTCTGCTGATCATCCTGGTCGCGGTGCCGCTGTTGTTCGTGCTCCTGGCTGCGTTCCGGGTGGAGCCACCTGGGATCCCCTCCGATTACACGCTGGCGAACTTCAAGGACCTGTTTCACTCCGATGAGGTGCGACTGTTCCGCAACAGTCTGATCATCGGCGTCGGCACCACGGTGCTCGGCTTGGCGATCGGTGGAACGCTGGCGGTCCTGCTGCTCCGCTCCAACATCCTCGGGGGCAAGCGGCTCGACAGCCTGGTGATGATCCCGGCCTACATGTCGCCGTTCATGGGCGCTATTGCCTGGATGATCCTGTTCGCTCCCGACATCGGTTACGGGAGCGCGGTGCTCCACAAGTTGGGGTTGCCTGCTTTCGATGTCTATTCCTTCACAGGCATCATCATCGTGATGGGGATCTACTACGCCCCTATCGCCTATCTCTACATCCGGTCGATGCTGGCCAACATCGATCCGTCCCTCGAGGAGAGTGCCCGGGTCCTGGGCGCCAGTGCGAAGGGGACGTTGCGACGCATCGTGCTTCCGCTGGCGATGCCCGCGATCCTCTCGGCGATGCTGTTGGTGCTTGTCGCTGCGCTGGGTCAGTTCGGTGTCCCCGGCGTGCTCGGACTGCGCGACGGGATCGACGTCATCCCGACCAAGATCGTGCAATACGCCACGAACTATCCGTCGCAGCCGACCAAGGCGGCCGCGCTCGGTGTCGAGTTGGCGATCTTCGCCCTGGTGGTGCTCTGGGTCAACAACCTAGTGCTGAACCGACGCGACTACGCCACGATCGCGACCCGCGGGGGCCGGACCGGGGGAGCGCGCAGCAAGTCGCGCGCTATCGGCCCGACGATCCTGGTCTGGGTCTATGTGTTCTTCGCGGCGATCCTTCCTATTCTCGCTCTGCTGGTCACCTCGTTCATGCCGTACATGACGACCAAGTTGAGTTCGGTCCAGTTCTCATTGGACAACTACAACTACGTCTTGCGGGTCTTCCCGGCATCGGTGCGAGCGATCAAGAACAGTCTGCTCCTGGCTCTCGGGGCCGGCGTCATCGCGACCGCGATGGCGATGGTGCTCTCCCACCTGCGCTACCGCACCACCAGCAAGTTCCGGAAGCCGCTCGACTACTTGAGCTCGGTCTCCGCGGCCATTCCGCACTCGGTGATCGGCCTGGCCTTCTTGTGGACCTGGTTGCTGGTCCCGACGGTGATTCCGTTGCCGTTCCCGATCTATGGGACCAAGTGGATCATCTTGATGCTTTACGTCGCGATGCACATCCCGTACGCCTCGCGAGCGACCAACTCTGCAATGCTGCAGGTCGACAAGTCCTTCGAGGAAGCCGGCCGCGTCCTCGGCGCGTCCTGGTTGGTGATGATCCGGCGGGTCTCTCTCCCACTCCTAAGACCCGGTCTGCTGACCGCGGTGATCATCGTCTTCTACCACGCCGTCCGCGAGTTGCCGGCCTCGATGCTCGTGGTCTCGCCGGGGAACGAGGTGCTGGCGACAGCCATCTGGTCCATGTACACCGAGGGCCAGTGGGTGAAGTTGATCGCGTTGGTCAACATCAACCTCCTCCTCGTCTTCATCGCCGTCTGGATCATGCGCCGATTTGGAAGCCCGGAGGACTGATGAACCCGATCGCCAGCCACGCAAACGCGAGGGCACGCCGTCGGCACGGCTGTGCCTGTCCCGCACCGATGAGCAAGAGGAGCAAGTGAATGTCCGCCATTCGGGTGAACAGGTTGTCCAAGGAGTTCGTGGGCTCCGCCGTGGCCCTGGACGAGGTCTCCTTCGACGTCGCAGCGGGTGAGTTCGTGTCCCTACTCGGGCCGAGTGGCTGCGGCAAGACCACGATGCTGCGCTGCATCGCCGGTCTCGAGCTGCCCGACGGTGGCGAGATCGAGGTGAGCGGCAAGGTCGTGTACTCAACGCTCGGCGCCAAGCGGATCTTGTTGCCGCCCGAGAAGCGGGCACTGTCCATGGTCTTCCAGCAGTACGCGCTGTGGCCGCACATGAACGTGTTCGACAACGTCGCCTTCGGGCTGACGATGCGCCGTGCGTCGAAGTCGGAGACCGAGGCGAAGGTGCGCCGAGCACTGGAGAGTGTCGAGCTCTGGCATGTGCGGGACCGCAAGATCTCGGCCCTGAGCGGTGGTCAGCAACAGCGCATCGCCCTGGCCCGGGCGATCGCCTTCGACCCCGACGTGATCTTGTTCGACGAGCCGCTCAGCAACCTCGATGCGAATCTGCGTGAGTCGATGCGACTCCAACTCATCGAACTGCAGCAGGAGCTCGGCTTCGCGGCGCTGTACGTGACGCACGATCAGGCCGAGGCGATGAGCCTCTCGGACCGGATTCTGGTGCTGAACGGCGGCTGCGTCGAGCAGGCTGCCGCGCCCCAGGAGATCTGGAACAACCCGGCTAGTTCCTTCGTCGCGCAGTTCGTGGGGTCGAGCAACATGTACGTCGGTGAGGTGCGCGCGAACTCCGGCGGGACCGCCGTCATCGCGCTGGAGAGCGGCCTCGACGTCGTTCAGCAGAACTGCTCCGCGAAGGTCGGCGACAAGGTCGACGTCTTCATCCGCTTCAACGATCTGGCGGTGACCCGGGAGCGACCGGGCACCGACAACGTCTGGGAGGCCTCGATCTTCCTGGTGAGCTATGAGGGACACGAGAGCGTCCTCAAGCTCAGGACGGCCGAGGGTATGGAGCTCGTTGCCGTTGTGCCCTCGGCCGCGGGATTCTCCCGCGACGAGCGCGTGTTCGTGTCCACCGCTGCCGACGGTGTCCGCAGCTTCGTCACCGGCGAGAGCCGTACGCCGCCGGCCGACGCCGAGCTGCCCGTGGAGAGCGCAGCTGCCCCGTAGACCCTTCGACAACGCGGCTCGCCCGGGCCGCGTCCCATCACCCCCGTGAGGTCACCCATGAAGGTTGCCACCAACAATCGCCTTGCCCTGTCCACTATCGGGCTCGCGCTGGCGCTCGTGCTCACCGCTTGCGGTGGGTCCGGGAAGGCCGACGTCGATACCGATGCGCTGAACGCCATGACGCCTGAGCAGTTGGCGAAGGCGGCGGACGGCGAGGAGGTCTACTGGCTGACGACGATGTATCCGACGGAGACGGCGCAGAGCGTCGCCGACGCGTTCATGAAGAAGTATCCGAAGATCACCGTCAAGGTCGACCGGGCGACCGCTGACGAGAACTGGGAGAAGCTGCGGACGACCGAGGCGGCGCACGCCGCGAAGGCGGACGTCTTCTCCTCGACCCAGACCTTCTTCTACGACATGGCCAAGAAGGCTGGCTATGTCGACTGCTACATGCCGGAGACCGCCAAGGTCCTTGCCGCCGAGTACAAGGACCCGAAGGGGTGCTGGTTCGCGGCGCGGCAGAGCACCTTCACGTTGGCCTACAACACCGACAAGGTGAAGCCGGCGGACGTCCCGACGTCGTACCGCGACCTCGCGGACCCGAAGTGGAAGGGCAAGATCGGCATGCTCGATCCGGCGCTGAGCAACAACGGGTTCAGTGCCTATTTCACAATGAGCCGCGTTCTCGGGAACGGTGACCTCAACGCGACGAAGGACTACTGGAAGGCGGTCGGCGCGAACAAGCCGGTCCTCTACAAGGAGGGCGGCGCACTGATCAACGCGATCTCCTCCGGGGAGATCTCCATTGGTTGGGTCTTCGACTATCGCGCCTGGGAGCTTGCCGACCAGGGCGCCCCGGTCTCGGCCGCGAACCCGAAGGAAGGTGTGGTCACCAACACCGACTTCACCGCGCTCGTGAAGGACAACGACGCCCCGCACGCGTCCCGGCTCTTCATGAACTTCCTGGCGTCCAAGGAAGCCATGGAGATCGGGACGAAGGAGGCCTATTACTACGGAGTCCGTAACGACGTCCCGGTCTACCCCAAGAGCCGTCCGCCGCTCGACAAGCTGAAGATCGTCGAGCCCGACTGGGACGACCAGGAGAAGAACCACGATGCGTTCCTGAACATGTGGAACGACGCGGTCAAGGGCTGATCGGAAGAGTCGGAATGGTGTCCTCGCTGAGTAAGGGAGAGTTGTGCAGACAGCGACGTTGAAGGTTTCGGAGACCTTCGAGTCACCCTTTGACGAGAAGACGGTCTGGGAACTGATCAGCGACCCGGTGCGCGTGGTTCCGTGTATGCCAGGTGCGTCGCTCGGCAACGTTCGCGAGGACGGGTCGATCGAGGGTGCGTTGGAAGCCAGTCTGGGTCCGGTCAAAGTCCGATTCACCGGCACTGTGCTTCCCGAATACGACCACGATGCACACCGCGGCACGCTGGTCGCCAAGGGGTCGGATGCCGGTGGTCGGACGATGGCCACCGCGACCACCGAGTTCCGCCTGGCGGCGGTGGCCGAGGACCGGACAGCGGTCCAGGTCGATGCGACGTTCAACGTCTCCGGCGGTCTGGCGCCCTTCGCCCAGACCGGCGGCGTGCACTTGGCGCGGACCATGCTGGCGGACTTCTCCGCCAACCTGGCGTCGATGGCGGGAGGTTCGGGCTCCGGTTCGGAGCCCGGATCCCCCGCCGCGGTCGCCGGCTCGGCCGGCCCAGCGCCGGGCCAGCACCGAATCCGAGGTTTCCGCCTCGGTGCCCGCGTGCTCTGGTCGATGCTGCGCGGCCTCTTCACCCGTGACGGCTCCCGGAGGAGCGCGCGGGACGGAAACCCCACCTCTGGGATCGGAGAGAAGTCATGAAGGTCAGTGAAGCGATCGCACGCTCCCTCGTCGCCGATGGCGCCGAGGCGGTGTTCTCGCTATTGGGCGACACGAACATGGAGGTGGTGGTCCGGCTCGCCGAGCTCGGCCTGCCGGTCTACGAAGCGCGTCACGAGGCGACCGCGATGGCGATGGCCGACGGCTACGCCCGAGCCACCGGGAAGGTGGCGATCTGCGCGGTGACGGCGGGGCCCGGGCTCGCCCACACCTTCGTCCCGCTGCTGTCGGCCGCTCGGCGTACCCCATCCCCGGTCGTGGTCCTGACCGGACCGCACTCGCGCGACGACGTGGGTGGTCGCCAGGCACTCGATCACGAGGGCGTGGTGCGGATGACCGGCGTCCATTACCGCCCCCTGGGTGCGCCCGGGATCGCTGTCGAGCGGGCCCGCTCGGTCATCGATCTGGCCAGGTCGACGGGCCGCCCGGTGGTCTTCGACGTACCCCTCGACGTACAGGACCAGGACTATCCCTGGGACTTCGAGCCGCGGGCGACCCCGCAGTGGCACCAGCCACAGCGGATGATCCCGGACCCCGACCAGGTCGCGGCCGCCGCGCAGATCCTCAGCTCCGCCAGCAAGCCGGTCATCGTCGCCGGCGGCGGGGCCGCCTCGGCGGAGGGGCGGGTTGCGCTTGCCGCTCTTGCCGAGGCGTCGGGTGCTTTGGTGGCAACCAGCACGAATGCGCGGGGCCTGTTCTACGGCGACCGCTTCAACGCCGGCGTGGCCGGACTCTTCTCCAATCCGGCCAGTACGGCGCAGTTCGCCGAAGCCGACTGCGTGGTCGCCTTCGGCGCGAGTATGAACTCGCATACGACGGTGGGGGGCTACCTTTGGCCGGCGGCGCGGTTCGTTCGGGTCGACACCGCCCCGCCGGAGCCGATGGAGAACGGGCAGGCGGCCGACTGCTACATCCGCGGGGACGCGGTGCTGACCGCGAATGCCCTCCGGGACGCGCTCGGTACGCCGGGCGGACCCGGCTACCGCACCGACGAGGTGGCGAACGCGCTGCGTGCGGAGGTCGATCCCACCCAATTCGAGATCGAACCCGGGCGGGTCGACCCACGTGAGCTCTGCGCCCGCCTCGACGAGCTATTGCCCGAGGAGTGCGGCCTGGTTTCGGGGGCGGCGCACTACTGGTCCTTCCCACAAATGCACATGCCGCGCTGGCGCGATCCGCTTCTCTACGCTAGCTATGCCGGTTCGATCGGTTACAGCATCTCGGTGGCGATGGGGGCGTCGCTGGCTACCTCGCGACCGATCGTGGTGTTCGAGGGCGATGGCGGCTTCATGATGAACCCGCACGTACTCGACTCGGTGGCACGAAGTGGTGCCCGGCTCCTGGTGGTGCTGATGAACGACCACGCCTTGGGTGCGGAGTTCCACAAGCTTCGCGCCAAGGGCCTCGACCCGAGGCTCGCCGCGCACCCCGAGGTGGACCTCGCCGCAATGGCTTCGTTGATGGGTTGTCGCTCCGCGATCGTGACCGACCTCGACCAACTCGAACCGCTGGTGAAGGAGTTCGTTGCCGGTGACGGCCCGCTGGTTCTCGATGCCCGGGTTTCTCGGAACGTGGTGTCCCAGCCCTACCGCCGGTCGTACTTCGGAGTCGCCTAGCGGCATCTGGCACGGCGACGCTCCGGGCTTGTCGCGGTCAGTGGCGGCGCTTGGGACGGAGTGAATCGCGGCACAGGCGCCGCGTTCTCGGTGGCAAGTCGGAGGAAACAAGACAGATAGGAACACGATGAAGTATCGAACCGCACGGCGGCTCTTAGCGGTGGCAGTCTGTTCTACCCTCGCCCTCTCGGCATGCGGCAGCAGCAGCGGCGAGAGCGTGGATGCCGCAAAGGTGAATGCACTGAGCGCCGATGAGCTGAAAGCGAAGGCGGTCAAGGAGGGGGAGGTGTCGTGGTTCACCACGATGTACCCAACCGAGACCGCTCAGAAGGTGGCGGACGCCTTCACGGCGAAGTACGGCATCAAGGTCAAGGTCGAGCGTGGCTCGGCGAACGAGACCTGGGAGAAGTTCCGAACCGGGATGGCCGCCAAGGCCTCGCCGGCCGATGTCTATTCCACGCCCTCGTTCCAGTTGGAAGAGGAAGCCAAGAAGGCCGGCTACATCGACTGCTACCTGCCGCCCTCGGTCAAAGACCTGGACGAGAAGTACAAGGACAAGGACGGCTGCTGGTTCGCCTCGCGCATCAGCACGTTCATCATCGCTTACAACACCAACGCGGTGAAGGGCAGCGAGGTGCCCAAGACGTGGGAGGACCTCACCAACCCGCGGTGGAAGGGCAAGCTCGGGTTGCTCGACGCGGACACCCACGCGACCGGGTACAGCGGTGATTACCGGTTGAGTGAAGAGCTCGGTGGCGGCTCGTGGGAGGGCGCGAAGGACTTCTGGACCGGCATCGGCAAGAACAAGCCGGTGCTGTATCCGCAGGACGGTCCGATGGCGGACGCACTCTCCTCCGGTGAGATCGATGTGGCCATCTCGTTCGGCTACCGAGGCTGGGAGCTCGAGCAGCAGGGCGCTCCGGTGGCCGTCGTCGCCCCCAAGGAGGGCGTCCCGGCTAACGACGACTACACCATGCTCGTCTCCGGCACGAAGCACCCCTACGCCTCGCGGCTCTTCATGGACTTCCTGGGTACGAAGGAGGCCATGGAACTGGGCGCAAAGAGTGCGTACTACTACTCGGTGCGACCCGACGTGGGCCCGTTCCCGCCCGAGCGTCCGCCGCTGGATGCCCTGAAGCTGCTGTGGCCGGACTTCGCGGGTGAGGCGAAGGACAAGGAGGCCTGGCTGAAGATGTGGGACGACGTAGTGGCGCCGTAGTTGCTCTGGCCAGCAGCCGCTAGCAGTCAGTCGCTGGCAGCCGAGGCGGCTGTGCGCCCGGACCCTGGGTATCAGGGGCCCGGGCGCACAGTGCTGCGTCCACGTCGCCGGCAGCAACCCAGGGGGATCCATGCGGGCGCCGCCGACGCAGGTCGGGCTACATCGAGGAACCGGCGACCAGCCCGCTGAACATGCTCGGGCCCAACATGGTGCCTTCAAGGGCGGCGCGCCCGTTGATCCGTCCGCCGGCCATCCCCGCCACCTCGCCAGCGGCGAAGAGGCCGTCGATGACCTGGCCGGCGGCGTCGATGACGCGACAGAACGAGTCCGTGAGCACGCCGCCGAGATTCTTACGTGCCAGTGGGAGCAGTTGGATCGCGAAGTACGGCGGTTCGGACAGGGGCTGCAGCCCGGTCAGGGAACGCCCGAAGTCAGGATCGAGATCGACCCCGGACCGCCTGGCGTCGTTGTGGTCACTGATCGTGGCGCACAGAGCGTCGGCGTCGATACCCGCCCGGCTCGCCAGCTGACGGACTGTGTCGGCTCGATTGACGTACGGCGAGGTCTCGAGCAACTCGCGGACCCGCTCGCGGCGAGGCTCGACGCCGTCGCGATAGGTCGGGTCGGCAACCACCAACCGCTCCGCGATCGCCGCGTCGATGATCGCCCAGCAGGTCGCGCCCTCCTGGGCGAGTAGGGCCGCCGTCCCGCTGAGACCGCCGCGTCGCCCCTCGTCGTGGAAGCGAACCCCGCCGCGGTTCACCCAGATGTCGCCCTCCATGCCGCGTATCGCCACGCCACGGTCGGGATCGGCCGAGAGCGGGTCGGGGGTCGCAAACGGGTACATCCAGACCGCGTCCATGTTGACGAAGCCGGCGCCGACGGCAGCGAGCATGCGGTGGCCAGCGCCACGCGCGCCTTGCCCGCCGCCCAGGAGCACCCGCGTCCCCTCAGGGACGACGGCGTGGGCCCGGACAAGCTCGCTGTCGTTGGCGAAGCCGCCGGTCGCGACGAGCACCGAACGTGCCCGGAGCGCCACCGGTCCCTCGGCATCGCGGGCGGCGACGCCGATCGCGGATCCGCCATCGACGAGGAGTTCCTCGACCGCGGTCGCCAGCCGCCACTGCACACCGACTCGGTTCGCCTCGGTGATGAGCGCGCGCATGACCGCGCTGCCGCCGCCTGCCGGAGCGTGCCATCGCGGCACGGTGTTGCCCTCCTGCGGGCGGATCGACGCCCAGGTGACGCCGAGTCGCTCAAGGCGGTGGTAGACGTCGGGCAGCGCCGCGTCGAGGTAGCGCCGGGCCCAGGCGACGTCCGCTGTCGGGCCTCCCCACGCCATCCAGTCCTCGAGGGCGAGTTCCGGCGAGTCCTTGAGACCGAGCTCGCGCTGGAGAGGACTTCCGGGAATGCAGGTACCGCCACCGGCCGACTGTGCGGTGCCGCCCGGTTCGGGGGCTGCGTCGACCACCGTGACCCGTGCTGATGACGCTGCTGCCTCGATCGCCGCCACGATCCCGGCGGCGCCTGCACCGACCACCAGGACGTCGGAAGTCTCCTGTCGCATGAGGACCTTTCGCTCAGAGTCCGTGGAACCCGGCGATCCGGGTTGCCTGCCGTGCCTCGCGCGGTCGGCAACCGAGTCGCAGGCAACGTCGATCGCCAAAGTAGAGGCTTGAAGTGATAGACCGCAATAGGTGACCTAAGGCTTTGACAGTCTTCGATGCGAGCCGTATAGTCCTCAATGCAGGACACTCCAACCATTGGCGGTTTACATGAAGTTTGGTTCTGAGTTCGTGGTTCCGGCCCCGCCGGACAAGGTCTTCGCCTTGTTCTTCGACCCGGATACGATGCGGATCTGTCTTCCCGGGTGCGAAGAATTCCGCCAGGTCGACGAGACCACGTACCAGGGCCGGCTCGTGAACGAAGTGGCGCACGTGAAGTTCCGTGCCGGCTTCTCGGCCGAGATCCAGTCCACGACGGAGCCCTCTGCAAGCAGTCCTGGTGTCGTCAAGGCCGTCCTCAAGGGCGAGGACCGGCGGCTGGGGAGCACGATCAAGATCGATGCGACCATGACGGTCGCTCCCCAGGGCGAGGACTCGCTGGTCTCCTACGAGCTCGAGATGGCCATGTGGGGCAAACTCGGCCGGCTGGGTGAATCGGTGATCCGTCGACGCAGCTCGGAGGTCGAGAAGCAGTTCGCCGCGGCGTTGACCGCGGTGTGTGCCGGGAAGCCGGTGCCGCAGCCCGAAGGGAAACCGCGGCGGTCGGTCAAAGCAGCGCCGCCACCTGCTGGTGACGCGGTGGCGCCGGCGGCCGTGGCTGGGGCCACGACCACGGAGGCCGTTGCGACGACGTTCCCTCGACGGGACCCACGCGACGTGCAGACAGCGGTGGCGATGACCGTCGCCGCCTTCGCATGCGGGATGCTCGTGGGTGCCAGGCAGGGGAACCGGAGATGACCTCCTTCCACCGACCCACGTCGGTCGAGGAGGTGACCTCGCTGCTGGCCTCGCTCGACGAGCCGATGATCTACGGCGGTGGTACGGCGATCCAGATCCTGCGCAAGCAAGGGATCTTGTTCGCCGAGGAGTTCATCGACATCAGTGGCATCGAGCGGTTCCGGGATGTGGTCATCGACGACGACTCGGTCACCGTCGGCCCGATGGTCACCGTGCGGCGCATGGAGACCGACCCCCGGATCCGCGCCGCGATCCCCCTGGTGACGCAGGCCTACGCGCACGTTGCCAACCCCCGGGTTCGCAACACCGCCAGCGTCGGTGGCAACATCGCTCACGGCGACTATCGCCTCGATCCCCCCACGGCACTCCTCGTCATGGATGCCATGGTCTCGCTCACTTCGGAGCGCGGGACACGCGAGGTCCCGATCCGTGAGTTCTTCGTCGACTTTCAGGTCACCGACGTCGGACCGGACGAGTTCATCACGGGCATCACCATCCCGCGGCAGAGCGCCGCGGCGCGGGGGCGGTTCGTGAAGTTCAGCAGCTTGAGCGCCAATGACTGGCCGTGCGCCTCGGTGTCCGCGCTCGCGGCCGAGAGTGACGGCGTCACGGAGATGCGACTCGGGCTGGGCGCGTTGGCGCCGACGTCGCTCTACCTGGCCTTCGACCTTGAGCCGCACATGAGTGACCAGGACGTGGTCGATGCGGCGGTGGACATCGCGAACAGCGCCATGGACCCGATCCCGGACATTCGCGGCAGCGCGAGCTACAAGTCCCGGATCGGGCGAGTCATCGTCGAGCAGGCGGTCCGTGAGGTCGTGAAGGAGTTGGAAGATGCCTAGAACGCAGGGAGGCACGGCGGCGCCCGCTGTCGAGAAGCAGGGCAGGCAGAAGAAGACACCGCACGCCGAGGCGGCCAGCGACCAGACCGGGGTCGGGCAACGGCGCCGTAGGTTCGACGCCCTCGGCCGGGTCCGCGGGACGATCACTCACGTCGGCGACGAGCCGGTCGGGAAGGACACCGCCCATGTGGCGCTGGCTCGGAGCACCCGGCCCCACGCCGTCATCCAGCGGGTCGACACCAGCGAGGCCGAAGCAGTAGACGGCGTGATCGGCGTGGCGACCGGCGATGCCCTCTACAAGGAGTTCGGCGAGCAGTTCTTCACCGGTCCCGCCTTCGCCGATCAGCCCAGCCTCGCCGTCGGGAAGGTCCGATACGTCGGCGAGCCCGTCGCGGCGGTCCTGGCCGTCGACCTGGCCACCGCGCGCGCCGCCGCCGATCTCATCGTGGTGGACTACGCGGACCTCGAGCCGGTATATGAGATCTCCGACGCGCTAGCGGAGACGACCTTCGTGCACGACGCACTGCGCCCCTCATCCGTCTTCGCCGACCTGGCGCATCTCAACGGAGTGGGGGACACCAACGTCGCCTACGAGTATCGACAGATCAAGGGCGATGCCGCCGAGGCGACCGAAGCGGCTGCGCACACGGTGCGGGCTGAGGTTTGGGCGCCGCCGACCCATCACGTTCCGATCGAGCTGCCGTGCACGATCGCGTGGGTCGAGGGTGGCCGCCTCGAGATGCTGACCACGACCCAGACCCCGTCGTACGTGCGTCAGTGCGTGTCCGGCCTGCTGGGGTTGCCGCTCTCACAGGTCAGGATCACGACCCGCCCGCTCGGTGGCTCCTTCGGATCGAAGATGTATGACCGCCTCGAGCCCTTGGCCGCGGCGCTCGCCTGGAAGTTCCAGCGCAAGGTCCGGATCGCGGTCACCCGGGAGGAGGCGTTCATCCTCACCACTCGTCACGGTGCCGGCGTGATCGGAAGCCTCTCGGCCGACGCGGACGGGAACCTCGTCGCGTCCACCTCGGACCTGCGCTACGACACCGGTGCCTATGCCGACGTGGGCCCCCGGATCACCGGTAAGTCCGGCATGGTCGTTCCCGGGCCCTACCGCATCGAGAACGTCAAGGTGCACTCGCGCTGCATCTACACCAACAAGCCCTCCGCGGGCCCCTTCCGTGGTTTCGGGGTCCCGCAGGTCACCTGGTCCCACGAGACCCTCATCGACGAGCTTGCCCGGCAGCTCGGCGAGGACCCCTATGCCTTCCGCCGCCGACACCTGCTCGTTGAGGGTGACGTCGCATATATGGGTACGACGATGCACAGCGCCGACTTCGTGGGCTGCCTCGACGCCGTCGCCGAGGCGGTCGGCTGGGACGACCCCACGCCGGAGCCGTCCGGTCGGATCCGCTACGGCAAGGGGATAGCGGTCGGGATGAAGGCGGTCCTCACCCCGACCGTGGCCAACGCCGTGCTCCAGCTCAACCAGGACGGCTCGGCGACCCTGATGATCAGCACCGTCGACATGGGTCAGGGCAGCGACACCATCATGGCGCAGATCGTCGGCGAGGTGCTGGCTCTGGACAGCCGTCGGGTCCATGTGGTGAAGCCGGATACCGACGTGACGCCGTACGACACCATCACCGCTGGCAGCCGGTCGACCTACCACACCGGCAACGCGGTACGGCTCGTCGCCGAGAAGATGCGGACCCGGCTCCTCGAGTTGGCGGCCGCGCAACTCGACGTACCAATTGTCGAGTTGAAGCTCACCGCCGCGGGCGTGGAGCGGGATGGTACGACGTTGGTGTCGGTCCCCGATCTCGTTCTCGCGGAGTTCGGGGCGAGCGGCGCGACCGTCACCACGCAGGCCAACTTCACCAGCTGGTGGTATCCCTACGACAAGGCCACGGGGAACTCGGCGAAGGTCACCGAGCACTGGTTCGCCGGGGCGGTGGCCGTGCGTATCGGTGTGGACACGGCAACCGGTCGCATCCACACCCATCACCTCGCCGTTGCCGGTGACGTGGGACGAGCGATCAACCCGACGCTGGTCGAGCAGCAGCTTGTCGGCGCGGCCCTGATGGGCATCGGTCACACCTTGTTCGACCAACTCGTGTTCGACCAGGGGCAGATGATCAACGCGACCCTGCTCGACTACCAGCTGCCCTCGATCGCCGACGTCCCGGACACGGTGACGCCGATCATCGTGGAGAGTGCCCACAAGGACGGACCGTTCGGCGCGAAGGGCGTCGGTGAGACCGGCATCCTCGCCGTCGCCCCGGCCTACAGCAGCGCGTTGCGTGACGCGTGCGGAGTCCGGATGACCCGGCTTCCGCTCACCCCGGAGTCCGTGGTCGCCGCCTTGAGCGAGGAGCAGCAGGCATGAAGAAGGTCAGGCTGACCGTCAATGGCGGCTCCCGCGAGGTCGAGGTCGAGGACACCACGGTGCTCCTCGACGCTCTGCGGGAGGGCGTGGGTACCACCAGTGTGCGGGAGGGTTGTGGAGTCGGTGCCTGCGGTGCCTGCACCGTCCTGGTCGACGGCGTCAGCGTGTCCTCGTGCCTCGCCAACGCCGTCCGCTACGGCGGTCGCCCGATCTGTACGGCTGACGGCCTGCCGCCCGATGACCAGGTGGTCGCTGCCTTCGTCGAGTCGAATGCGATGCAGTGTGGGTACTGCATCCCGGGGATGGTCTTGATGACCAAGGAGCTCCTCGCCGAGAATCCGGATCCCACGGACGAGGAGATCACCCGGCACCTCGAGGGCAACATCTGCCGGTGTGCGACCTATCTGGAGATCCGCGCGGCCGTGCACGAGGCCGCCAGGAGGTTGCGAGCATGAAGATGGTGATGCCGTGGGGGACGCTCTCGGCAGTGGATGAGGGCCGCGGCCCGGTCGTCGTACTGCTGCACTCGCTCGCACAGAGCGCGGAGCTGTGGCGCCCACTCATCGATGAGCTGTCGCCGTCATTCCGCGTGATCGCGCCGGATGCTCGGGGCCACGGGAGTTCGACCTGGGACGGGAACCCTTTCACCGTCGCCGACCTGGCTGAGGATGTCGCGTCGCTGATCGGTCATCTCGATGCCGGACCGGTCTCGGTCGTCGGCATGTCGATGGGCGGATGTACGGCGATCGCGCTGGCGAGTCGGCACCCGGAGTTGGTGGATCGCCTCGTACTCGCGGACACCACCGCGGACTACGGCCCGGACAAGGCGGAGGCCTGGGAGACGCGGGCAAGTAACGCGTCCAGCAAGCCACGTGAGCAGCAGATCGAGTTCCAGCGTGATCGGTGGTTCTCGCCGGCGTTCGTCGACGCCCAACCCGACGAGGTCCAGCGGGTGGCGGAGATCTTCATCAAGACCGATTCCGAGGCCCACGCGGCGGCCTGCCGCGCGCTGGGGCAGTTCGATGGCACCGACCGCTTGGCGAAGGTGGTCCAGCCGACGCTGCTGCTGGTGGGGGAGGACGACTACGCCACGCCGCCGGACATGGCGGGTGCCTTGCACCAGGCTTTGCCCGACTCTCGTCTGGAGATCCTTCCGCAGACCAGACACCTGAGTCTTATCGAGAATCGGCGGACCTGGTCGATGCTGCGGGACCACCTGCAGGCGGGCGATTCACCGGACTTCGGCGGGGCATCGACCCGCTAGGATCCGGCCCTAGTCATGGTGAAGGGGGGCGAACGTGGCGAGCAATGTACCCGCTGTGACCGCGGCCGTGCGCGTGCTTGAGCGTTTGGCGGCCGAGTGGCCCGACGCGATGATGCCGCGCAGCCTGATTGACGAGCTCGAGATGAATCGCAGCACCTGCTACAACATCTTGTCCACCTTGCAGAGCGTCGGCTGGGTCCGATCCGTGGGCGATCGAGCGGGTTGGACCCTCGGTCCTCGTCTGCTCATGCTGACCGGCGTGAGCAGCACGATGGCGCTGCGGGTTATCCAGGACGAGATCGAAGAGCTCAGTCGCCGGCTCGGCTTTGTGGTTTTCGTCGCCGAGCGCGACGGCTCGGGCGGTTACGTCGTGGTCGCGAAGGCCGAGCGTCGACTCGGTATTCGGGTGACTGTCGGCGTCGGCGATTACTTCGAGTTCTCGGCGCCGGCGCTGATGAATGCCTTCTACGCCTGGGAGTCCCAAAAGACGTTCGACGCCGCGGCCGAGCGCTACCAGATCAAGGCTTTCACCCCCAATACGCTGACCGAGCCCGACGACCTCCATGCCGAACTCACCAGCACCCGTCTGCGCGGTTACAGCGTCAGCCTGCAACAGTTCGATCTTGCTCAGGGCGGCGTCGCGGCGCCAGCCTTCGACCGCCACGGAGAGGTGTCCTGCATCGTCGCGACGCTTGCGTTCGCTTCCGATCTCAATTACGCCAATGTGGCCGAAGTCGGTGAGCTCGTCGCGGCCTGCGCGGCCAACATCACCCGGCACCTCGGGGGGAGGTATCCGGATCCGGTCCCTTAGGACGCCAACCGTACCGGCTCGACCACGGAGCCCCCGGGACCTCGGCAGCCGGTGCGCACATCCTCGATCCAGTTCCCCCGCGAAGGCGTGACCGGTCACGTCGCTATCGATCGAAGGGCGATATCTTGAGTCAGCGCACACGTAAGCCGTGGGTCGTTGCGATCACGGGCGCGAGCGGCACGCCGTACGCCGTCGCCGTACTGCGCGGACTTGCGGCCGCTGGCGAGGAGATCGATCTGATCGTCAGTCGTTCGGCCAGGGTGACCATCCTCGACGAGACCGGCCATCCGTTCCGCGACCAGCACTGGCGCGAGGATCTCCGGCAACTGGCAGGTCCGCTGGGGGAGCAGGTCAGGTACTGGTCGCCGATGGACTTCGCCGCCGGCCCCTCCTCGGGTTCCTACCGCACCAAGGGGATGATCGTCGTGCCCGCGACGTCGGCGTCGATCGCCGGCGTGGCCGTCGGACTCAGCAAGGACCTCATCCAGCGTGCGGCCGAGGTCCAGCTGAAGGAGGGACGCCGGCTCATCATGGTGCTTCGCGAGACGCCGCTGACCCGAAGCATGCTCATGCGGATGATCGAGCTGGTGGATGCCGGGGCGACCATCCTGCCCGCCAATCCGGCCTTCTACGGGCATCCGACGACTGTCCAGGACATCGTCGACTTCGTGGCCGGAAAGGCACTCGACCTGATGGACGTGGACCACGACCTGCTGAACAGATGGGACGGCATGGTCCGGTCGGCAACGAACAGCAACGCGGTCAACGATGGCTAGGCCCAGGCACGGCCGGCCGTCCTACGGCCATCCGCTCGGCCTTCGGGGCGAGGTCTTCTCGGGCGCGTGTCTGGTGCTGGCCGGTGTCGGCCTGGTCGAGGGCATGGTCGCGGAGGCGGCCATCGTCGTGGCCGGTCTGGGAGCGCACCGGCTGGTCCGTGTGGTCGCCGGTCCCGACGGGTGGCCCAAGAAGTCGCGCCGCCTTCGTGGTCTCAGGTCACCGTCAGAGCGAGAAGGATGGCGTTCAGGACCACGACGCATGTCGCAATGAGCGTGGCGCAGATCGTGGTCGCGACGCCGTTGAGGTGGTCCCCCATGATGCGTCGGTCGGCGGTGAGCCGGACCAACGGTGCGACCGCGAGCGGGATGCCGAGGGACAGGGCGACCTGAGAGCCGATGAGCGCCTTGCTCGGGTCGGCGCCGAGGGCGAGGATCGCAACCGCGGGGATGACGGTGAGGCCTCGCCTGAGTGTCATCGGGATCCTGGCGTGGAGGAGGCTGCTCATTACCTCCGCGCCCGCCGCGCTGCCCACAGACGTCGAGGCCAGCCCCGACGACAGGAGCGCGACGGCGAAGAGGAGGGCGACGCCACCACCGAATTCGCTGGCGAACAACGCATGGACGGCCTCGAGTGACCCGGTTCCTGGGAGCCCACGCAGGCTCGTGGCAGCGACCAACAGCAACGACAGGTTGAGCGCGCCGGCGACGGCCAGTGCCGCGATGACGTCGACGCGGGTCGCTGACAGGAGTCCCTTGACGTCCAGACCCCGGCCCGATCGGCCGAGCCTGGAGGTCGTCAGACTGGAATGCAGATAGATCACGTGCGGCATCACCGTGGCGCCGACGATGCCGGAGGCGAGCAACATGCTGCGAGTGCCATCGAGTCGGGGCACCATGCCGCCGGCCAAGCCGGCGGCCGAGGGCGGGTTGACCACGAGACCAGCAACGAAGCCGACGGCGATCAGCCCGAGGAAGACCATGATGACGCGCTCGAACGCCCGCTGCCCACGCGCATCGGCGACGCGAAGGAGGACCAGGGAGACCGCCGCCGTGCAGAGAGCCCCGACGACCATCGGCAGGTGGAAGAGGAGGGCCATCGCGACCGCACCGCCGACGACCTCGGCCATATCGGTGGCGACCGCGACCAGTTCGGCTTGGAGCCAGTAGAGGATGCGCGCCGGCGTCGAGAGCCGCTCTCCCAGGTGGGCTGCGAGCGATCGACGGGTGACGATGCCGAGTTTGGCGGACAGGTACTGGACCAGGACCGCCATCAGGTTGGCGGCAACCACGACCCACGCGAGGGTGTAGCCGAAGTCCGCGCCAGCCGTGACGTTGGTGGCGACGTTCCCTGGATCGACGTACGCGACGGCGGCGATGAAGGCCGGTCCGAGAAGCGTCCACCGAGGCCGCCTTCTATGCACGTCGTCGTACCTCCAGGACCTCGCCGTTGGGGATCTGGCCGCGCCGTGGTCGTGCACGAAGCCTCGAGCGGTCTCGGTGGATCGGGGCCGTCGCTGACGCGGTCTGACGGGGCCGGTACCCGCAGTCCGGTGACGGCCAACCCAACCGTTGTGGACGCGGGGGATACCGGCGGTCGGGTGAGGGGACCAGCGTGTCGGAGTCCACGATAGTGGGCGTCGGCGCGGCGATCCGGGAGGGCTTGTCGGCAGCGTCGCCGGGCCCGCTCGTGGCCCACGTGTATCGTCCGGCAACGTCGCGAAAGGGGTCGCTGGATGCAATTCGGTCGGGTCGAGACCAAGGACGGGGTCCGTTACGCAGTGCGGGAGGCAGACACGCTGCGACTCGTGGAGGGGTCATGCTTCGATGGCAGTCCGAGGTTCACCGGCGAGGAGCTCGACGTGGCAGCCTGCCGGGTGCTCCCTCCGACCAGCCCCTCGAAGATCCTTGCGATCGGCCGGAACTATCGCGCTCATGCGGACGAGTTGGGACTGTCGCTGGGCGCCGAGCCGTCGGTCTTCCTCAAGCCACTGCAGACGCTGGTGCCGCACGGCGGCACGGTGCGGCTGCCTCCGCCGACGCTCTCGACCGAGGTCGAGCACGAGGCCGAGATCGCCCTCGTCATCGGTCGTACGGCCCGCAACATCGAGCCGGACGCATGGCAGGACTACGTCGTCGGGATCACCGCCGCCGACGACGTCAGCGCACGGGACCTGCAGCGCAGCGACCCGCACATCACCCGCGCCAAGGGGTTCGACACGTTCTGTCCGTTGGGGCCGTGGATCAACACCGACACCCACCGTGGTCCTGAGCCCCTCGCTGTCGAGTGCCGGGTCAACGGTGTGCTCCGCCAGTCCGGGACCAGCGACGAGATGTTGCGAAAGCCGGGCGAGCTCCTGGCGTGGCTCTCGTCGTGGACGACGCTCGTCGCCGGCGATGTCGTCCTCACTGGCTCGCCGGCCGGCACCGGGCCACTGGTGCCCGGCGACGAGGTCGAGATCCAGGTGAGTGGCCTCGATCCGCTTCGCCATGGCGTTGTGGCCGCCTCCGACGCGGTTGCCGAGAGTCGCAGCTGATCCCGGACCGCCGGGCGGGCGGGCGGAGGCCATCGGGACCGCTGTCCGCCGAGCGGCCCTCCCGAGCCGAGTGCGGAGGTCCCTTCGGGCTCCCAGGCGGTGGTTCGACAGCATTGCGGCGACAACCTCGCTAGAGGACGGTGACCGCGTACGCATGCGTGAGCGTGCGACCGTCCGGGAGGCTGAGTTCCATCTCCCAGTCGGTGCCGTACACGAACTCCCCGGTCAGGAGCGGGAGCGTCCCGCAGAACATCACGCCGTCCTCGGGCTCGGCCTCGTGCTGGGTCAGGCCAGTGATGAGCTCTCGGGGCGTCAGCATCGTGACCAGCCGCCCTCGCTGGTAAGGGCGGCCATCCACCCGGCAGGAGAGCTCGATCTCATCCCACCTGGCGATAACCTCATCGAGCGGGACGACAGTGGCACCGATCGGTTTCGGCGCAGCCGCTTTGGAACCGGCCACGCTCTCGGTCTCCATCTGGCGGTCGGTATGGTCGCTGCCGAGGCCGAGGTACTGACGACCTGCGTGACAGACGACGATCGGCTCCACCTCGCCCGAGGTGCGCTCGCCGCGCACGCCGATGGTGGGTGCCGTGGTGAGGAGCGCTGCGTCGAGCGGGTAGTACATCGGCACGCTCGGGGGAGGCTCGACACCGATGGCGGCGAGCTCGTCGATGTGTGCACGTACGGCGGCCTGGTCGCGCGCGGTGTAGCCGGCGACGATGAGGCGGGGGGCGACGAGGTTCAGCTCGTCGTCGGTACCGGCAACGGTCAGGATCTGTGCGGCGGATGTCATCGAGCTCCGTGGTCCTCTCGTGGGCGATTGCTGCTGAGATCGAGGCGTCGGTCCTCGAGCACCGGGAATTCCTTGCGGGTCCGGGAGACGACCTCGAGGTCGATGTCCACGACGAGGACCTCCTCGTCGGCCCCCGCTTCGCCGAGGACACGACCCCACGGATCGATGACCGCGCTGTGCCCCGCGAGCTCGACCTCGCCCTGGCGTCCGGCGGCGTTGCAGGCCAGCAGGAGCACTTGATTCTCCACCGCGCGAGCGCGGGTGAGGAGGCGCCAGTGCCCGAGACGGGCCATTGGCCATGCCGCCGGTACGACGACGATCTCGGCGCCCGCATCGACCAGGCCGCGGTACAGCTCGGGGAACCGTAGGTCGTAGCAGGTCGAGATGCCGACGCCACCGAGATCGGTTCGTACGACGTCGGTGCGGGTGCCGGGCGTGAGCAGCGTGGCCTCGAGCGACTGATAGCCGAAGACGTGGATCTTGCGGTATTCCAACAGGTCCTCGCCGCTCGGCCCGATGAGGAGGGCGGTGTTGTGCAACCGGCCGGACGGTCCGCGCTCCAGGATGCTGCCCACCTGCACATGCGCACCGAGGGAGAGCGCCCAACCCCGGATCGTCTCGACCAGGGGTCCGGGTACGGGCTGCGCCAGGTCCTCATAGCGGTCGAAGGCGAAGTACCCCGCTGCCCAGAGTTCGGGGAGGACGACGAGGTCGACGTCGGTCAGGCCGGTGACCAGCTCGCCGACCCGGTCGATGCGGTGCCGCCAGTCCTCCTCGAGCGGACTCGCCAGCTGCAACAGGGCTGCCTTCATCGGTTCTCCTTCGCCGCGTCGAGTCACGACCGCACGATCAGTCTGTGATGTCAGGTACCATACTTCCATTAACTAAATCACACTCACCGAGGAGCTCACACGTGCGTCTCGCTGTTCCCGACCTGATATCGCCGTCCTACTTCCCCGCCATCGCGGCGGTGCAGATGGGGCTGTTGCGTGACGAGGGAATCGACGCAAGCCTCGAGCTGCGGTTCCCGGTGACGGACGCCGCGGCCGCGCTCCGCGATGGTGAGATCGATCTGCTCGCCGGTGCGGCGCATGCTCCTCTGTACGACGCGCGCGGCTGGGGCGATGTGGCCCTGTTGGCAGCACTGTCGCAACGCATGTACTGGTTCTTGGTGGTGGCGGCGGACTCCCCGGTCGACGCCGAGACCTGGACGTCGTTGCGGAACGTCCGGATCGGTGCGGCGCCGGGCCCCGACGACGGCCTGCGTCGGCTCTTCGCGGCCTCGGGTGTCGACATCGAGGATGCCGGCATCGAGATCGCTCCGGTTCCCGGCACGGACGCGGCCAGCATCTCGTTCGGCGTCACCGCTGCCGAGGCGCTCCGCCGCGGCGTCATCGACGCGTTCTGGGCCAACGGCATGGGGGCCGACGTCGCGGTGCGCGACGGGGTGGGGCGGGTGATCGTCGATGCTCGCCGTGACACCGGCACCGCCGCTGGGGCGGCGCTCGCCACCTTTCCGGCCCTGATGTCCTCGCGTGCGCTCGTCGAGACCCGGCCCGAGATCGCCGATGCTGCCGTCCGTGCGCTCAGGCGTGCCCAGGATGCGTTGCGGCGCGATCCGGCTGTGGCGACCGACGTGGCGCAGGACCTCTTCCCCGCCGTGGAGACCGGCTTGATCGCGGCGCAGGTCGCACGCGATGCGCCGTACTACCACGCTGACGTCGAGCCCGCTGCGCTCGATGGTTTGCACGAGTTCGCTCGCTGGGCTCGACTGCCCGGTGCGGACACCGACCCCAACCCGAGGAGCTGACCGATGGCCAAGCCCGAGCTCGAGTTCCATCCCGTGGACTCAGTCGACTTCACCCCCTGCGAGGGGAGCGTCCCGGAGCTGACCGAGCGGATTCTCGCGCGTGACCCCGATGGCGGCGTGGCGACACGCATGCTCCGCTTCGAGCCGGGAACGGACACCTCGCCCAATGGCGCGCTCGTGCACGACTTCTGGGAGGAGGTCTACGTCCTCGAGGGTTCCCTGACCGACCTTCGTCTTGGGCAGACCTTCACCGCCGGCCATTTTGCGTGTCGTCCGCCGGGCATGGAGCACGGCCCGTGGACTTCGGTCGACGGCTGCTTGACCTTCGAGGTGCGATACCGCGCCTGAGCCCGTTCGCGGTGATCGCGGTTTGGTCAAGTATGATCCAAAAGTAGTGTACTAAACTCACGTACTGGAATTAATCAATGTCGTAGGGAGTCTTCAATGGAGAAGCGAGCCCGCTCTGGCCCGGTGACCCCCCGGCGTCATGGCGATGTGGCCTTCGAACGCTCTGGTCGGTCCGCGGAGGTGACGCGATGACTCATCTCATCGTCGTCGGTGGAGGTCCTGTCGGAGTCGTCGCGGCACTCGCCGCGGCCCAGAGCGGCTTCCAGGTCACGCTGATCGAGGCCAACGAGGACGTGCAGACCGATCCGCGCGCCTCGACGCTGCATCCGTCCACCCTGGAGATGCTCGACGACCTCGGCATGGTCGACGACGTGGTCGCTGTGGGGCTGGTCGCCCGGCACTTCGATTTCTGGGACAAGCCGACCCGGACGCTGGTGGCGCGCCTGGATCATGAGGTGCTCCGCGACGAGACCAGATTTCCGTACGTCGTGCAGACCGAGCAGCACAAGATCGTCCAATTGGGCCTGAGCCGCCTCGGGCGCATGCCGAACGTGGACGTACGGCGGGGCACGCGCGCCGTCGCGGTCGAGCAGACTTCGGGTGCCGTCCGGGTGAGCGCCGAAGGGCCCGATGGTCCGAGCGTGATCTCCGGCGACTGGGCGGTCGGTTGCGACGGCGGTCGCAGCACCGTTCGCAAGGAGCTGGAGATTCCGTTCGAGGGCTACACCTGGAATGAGCGCTTCGTCGTCCTGACTACGCTCTTCGACTTCGATACCGCGATGGGGTGTAGCTATCGCAGCTATCTGGCCGACCCCAACGAGTGGTCGAACCTGTTCAAGGTCGCCGGTGACGACCTCGGCGGACGATGGCGGGTCGTCTTTCCGACCAAGGACGGGGAGACCGACGAGGTTGCTCTCAGTCCGGAGTCGACACGGCGCCGACTCGAAGGAATCTGGCCCGGCGCTGCTGCTGGGGACGTCGTGCACGGCAAGCTCTACCGGGTGCATCAGCGCGTCGCCGAGCGGTTTCGGGTGGGTCGGGTGTTTCTCGCCGGCGATGCGGCGCACGTGAACAATCCGATCGGAGGTCTGGGGCTCAACTGCGGCGTCCATGATGCCGTCAACCTCGTCGCTGCTTTGCGCGAGCACGAGCAGACCGGCGCCGAGGAGATCCTCGACCGCTACGCGAGCCACCGTCGCGACCTGAACATCCGCTATGTGCAGGAGCAGACCGTCGCCAATAAGAAGCGGCTCGAGGAGCGGGATCCGCAGGTCCGCCAGCAACGCCTCGACGAGCTGAGGGCGATCGCGTCCAACGAGGACGCGCAGCGCCGCTTCCTCCTGCGTTCGTCGCTGCTGGACAGCGTGCGTGAGGCCGGCGCGACATCATGAGGCCGGCGCTGCTGTTCGCGGTCCTGCGTCCTGAACCGGGCGATCTCGCCGACTTCTACGCCTGGTACGAGGCCGAGCACGTCGCCGGCCGCCTCGGCATGCCGGGGTTCGACCAGGCTCATCGGTATCGCACCGATGACGACACCGACCGCGGCATCCTTCTCTACGAGCTCGACGGCTTGGCTGCTCTCCAGACGCCGGAGTATCGAGCACTGCAGGAGTCGACCCGGTCCGTGACCGAGCAACGGATGGGTGGTCTCCGGCAGTTCGTCCGTGTCACCGGCGAGGTCATCCAGGAGTACGGCGAGGCTGCCGGGCCGGCGCCGCTGCTGTATGCGGTGGCCTTCGCGGCTCCGGCGGCGGATCTCGATCGACTCGATGCGTGGTATCAGGACGAGCATGTGCCGGCGCTCCTCGAGGCGGACACCTGGCTGGGTGTCCGGGTCGTCGACGTTGCGGCTTCCAACACCGGGTGGACCCGGCTCGCGCTCCATCGTCTGGCCGACGAGTCGGCGCTCTCCTCGCCGGAGCGTCGCGCCGCAGGACGCACGCCCGGTCGCGAGCGGCTCGCCGAACTCGCCTGGTTCCAGCAGAGCTCGCGATTCCTCGGGCGGCAGGTCGGTCGCTTCGACACGGTCGACGCGGCGCGCGATGAGTGAGGATCGGAGGAAGCGCGCGCGCCGGACCGGTTCGTTGATGCTGCTCACCGGGATGGCAGCCCCCAGGAGGCAGGGCGGCGATGACTCGGCGGGGGCGTAGGCCGGTGGTGACGATGTCGGCGGACGACGGCGAGGGCGTCGGTCCCGGCGTGACCGCCACGATCGCCGCGCTCAACGGCGGGGCCGGCGGGACCGAGGACGAGCACGACGCCTACTTCGAGGGCGTTGCCCGGGCCCGGTACATCATCCGTCGCACCTTCCGGATCTTCGACGAGGTCGCGCGTCGCTCGGGCCTGGAGCCGCTCCAGCATCAGGCCCTCATCCAGGTCGTCGGGGGAGCGGTCACCGAGGGGCTGCTCCCGGTGAGCCGCATCGCCGACCGGCTCGATGTCACGCCTGCGTTCGCGTCACGGCTGGTGCGGGAGCTGGAGGGGATGGGTCTGGTCGAGCGCCGGCCCTCGCAGCTGGACCGGCGAGTGATCCTCGTCGAGGCGACCGCCGAGGGCCGGGCCCGGCTGCTGACGGTGTCTGAGGGACTGCGTCGGCATGTGACGTATTTCCATTCCCAGCTCACCGACGAGGACCGCGCCGCGGCCCTCACGGTGATGGCGTTCTACGTCGGGGTTCCGCTCGTGGAGACCGACGTGGACGCCGTCATCAGCCTGGTGAGGTCGGCCGGTCGCCCGGCGGAGTGAACTCGTCTTGGGCCGTCTGGCGGGGTGGCCAGTTGACGGGAGCCTGCCATTGGTCTTTCATTTAGGTACTGTACTTGAGTTAAGGACTCAAGGTGATGGAAGGAGAGCTCGTGGCGCAACCACCTCAGGATGCGGAGGTCCTCATCGTCGGAGCTGGCGCGGGGGGTTTGATCCTTGCGCTGAGCCTTCGAGAGATCGGGGTGAGCTGCCGGGTCTACGACGCCGTGCCCGAGCTCAAGGCCGTGGGCGTGGGCATCAACCTGCTGCCGCACGCCGTACGGGAGCTCGATGAGCTCGACCTGGTCCCAGCACTGGACCGGGTAGGGATCCGGACCCAGGACGCGTCGTACTTCAATCGCTTCGGCCAGCACATCTACACCGAGCCCGCAGGCGAGGCCGCTGGCTACCCCTGGCCGCAGTTCTCGCTCCATCGGGGCGACATGCAGATGGTCTTCCTGGAGGCGGTGCGAGAGCGGCTCGGACACGACAGCGTCGTCACCGGCCATCGCCTCACTCACGTCGAGACGCACGACGACTCCGTCACCGCACACTTCGTCGGTCCCGACGGAGAGCAACTGCCGTCCGCGCGCGGCGCCATGCTGGTGGGCGCGGACGGGATCAATTCGGCGCTGCGCTCGCAGTTCTATCCCGACGAGGGCCAGCCGATCTACTCGGGGTTGACGATCTGGCGCGGCGCGACCCCCTGGCCACGCGTGCTCAGTGGCGCCAACACCGTCCGGATCGGCTGGATGAGCGTCGGCAAGATGATGGTCTATCCGATCCGCGACAACATCGACTCCGATGGCAACCAGTTGATGAATTTCGTGGCCACCCTCGAACGGCCGCGGCCGGACTCCTACGACTGGAACGCTCAGGGGCGGTTGGAGGACTTCTTCCCGCACTTCGCCGACTGGCACTTCGACTTCCTCGACGTGCCGGCGATGCTGCAGCAGACCGATCCGATCCTCATCTACCCGATGGTCGACCGTGATCCGCTGCCGACCTGGACCTTCGGTCGCGCCACCCTCCTCGGCGACGCCGCGCATCCGATGTATCCGCGCGGCTCCAACGGAGCCGGGCAGGCGATCCTGGACGCCCGGTTCCTCGCGGGTGCAATCAAGCGACACGGGGTCGGCGACGAGGCGCTGGCGGAGTACGACTCCGTCCGCGTGGCCGCCACGTCCAAGGTGGTCCGGATGAACCGGCAGAATCCGCCGGACGCGATCCTGCGCGAGGTCCATGAACGCAGTGGCGACAAGCCCTTCGAGCGGGTCAGCGACGTGATCTCCGACGAAGAGTTGCGCGCGATCAGCGAGCGCTACAAGTCGGTGGCCGGGTTCCAGGTCGAGCAGCTCAGAAGCCGGGAGTCGCTGGTATGACCGATGAGCCGAGGAGGCCCGGTCTCGTCGTACCGCCGCTGACGCCCTTCGGCGCCGACCTGGAGGTGGACTACGACGCCCTGGCGCGTGGGGTGGACTATGTCGTCGACGACTGCGACGCTGCCATGGTCGTCGCCGCCGGTGTGGAGGCGCAGGAGTACCAGTACCTCGATCTCCCGCAGCGCCGCACGCTGATCGCGCGCACTGTCGAGTTCGTCGATGGCCGGCGACCGGTCGTCGTGGGGGTCTCCCACCCCTCCTTCAAGATCAGTGCCCAGCTCGCTCAGCTCGCCGAGGAACTCGGCGCCGCCGCCATCCAGCTGTTGGCGCCGACGCGTCCGATCGGTGGCGTCCCCACCTTGACCGAGCTCGAGCGGTACGTCGACCTCGTCGCGCGGGAGACGTCGCTGCCGGTCATGCTCTACCTCAACCCTGGCCCCGGCGCGACGGTGTCACCCGAAGAGACGGTGGCCCTCGCCGCGCACGATGCCGTGCAATACCTCAAGGAGAGCTCGCGCGACCTGGCCCGGGTGGCTCGGCTGATCGATGAGATCGACCGGGCCGGACTGGCGCAGTACTTCACGACCGTCCAGATGATGCTCATCAGCCTCCAGCTCGGCGGCTCCGGCGTCACCCTTCCGCCGCCAGCGGCGAGGATCGCCCGCCGGGTGCTCGAGGCGTTCCTCGTCGGCGACCTCGACGAGGCGACCCGGTTGCAGCAGCAGTTCTCGGCGTACCCCGCGCGCTGGATGCGTGACGGACTCACCTCGGTCATGAAGGCGTCCCTGGACATCCTTGGCATGCCGGCCGGAGACCCCTACCCGCCCTATGGGCCGGTCACCGGCAGGGCCCGGGACGAGCTGAAGGCCTACCTCGCCACCACGGATCTGATGACCCTCGACCCCCCGAACCGTGAGGAGAACTGATGCTGACGACCACGCGCCTGGATCGCGACGATGCCGCGATGCTGGTGGATGCCGCTCGTGAGGCCGCGCAGGACATCGGCATCCCGATGAGCATCGCGGTGACCGACCCGTCCGGCTATCTGATCATGTTCGAGCAGATGGACGGAGCGAAGATCAGCAGCATCGCCACCGCCATCGACAAGGCCTTCACCGGTGCCACCGCGCGCAAGGGGACGCACATCTACAACGAGCTGTGCGTCCCGGGGGAGCCGACGTTCGGCATTCACAACACCAACGGCGGCCGGTTCTCGGTGATCGGCGGCGGGCTGCCGGTGACGGTCGACGGCGAGGTCGTCGGCGGCATCGGGATCAGTTCGGGTACGGCGATCGAGGACCGTGAGGTTGCCGAGCGTGCGGTCGCACACTTCCTCGAGCATCACGGCTGAGCGCGTGGCCGCTGGGTGATCCTCGAGGAGTCCCGGCCGGAGTGGGCTCAGCGGTCGTGGCTGGTGAACCAGGCGTCGAGCAGCGGCCAGGTGGTCGTACGCGCGGCGCGTCCGGTGAGCATGCCCAGGTGGCCGCCGGGGACGATCTCGAAGGAGACCTCGGCGGCCCGGCGGAGCAACGGGACCAGCGCGCGCACGGAGGCGACCGGTGCGATGCCGTCGCTCGCCCCGGCGAAGACCCGTGTCGGCGCTCTCACCTCGGCCAGATCGATGGTGCGGCCACCGACGCTGACCCGCCCGGTCACGAGGGCGTTGGTCCGGAAGAAGTGGTGGTAGAGCTGGCCGAAGGTGCGACCCGGGTAGGCGATGATGTTGGCCGTGAAGCGGTCGACCGCCTCCAGTTGCGCCAGAAAGTCGGCGTCGGCGAGGTGGGTGAGCCTGGCCACCGGCTTGGTGACCAACTTGTCGACAGAGCTGAGCTGGAACGCCCAGCGCACGAACGGCTTCGGGGCGCCGCCCAGTGCCTGGTACGCCGCGGTGACGATCCGGCCGCGGGTGAGGTCGACGAGTGGGCGCAACGGCGCCACCAGGGGGACCTTGCTGACGTCACACGGCGAGCCCAGAGCCGAGAGCGACGCGATCGGCAGATCGGGGTGGCCGGCCGCGGTCAGGATCGCGAAGATGCCGCCCAACGACCAGCCCACGACGTGCACCGGCCGGCCTCCGGCGTGCTCGCAGACCTGGCGGACCGCCTCGGGGAGCGCCTCCTCGATCCAGTGCTCGATCCCGAGAGCACGGTCGGAGAACTGCACCTCGCCGTACTCCACGAGATAGGTGGGCCGGCCGCCACGAACCAGATGCTCCACGACGGAGCAGCCTCGGCGTAGGTCGTAGCAGAGCGCGGGTGCGGCCAGTGGCGTGACGAGCAGGACCGGGTCCCCGGTCTGCGGGACGTCCGGGACCGATCGATAGTGGTAGACCTCGCGACGGGTGCCCTCATCGATCAGCGTCCGCGGCATTGGTCGCAGGTCGGCCAGGCCGCCGTAGAGGAACCCGTGGGCGAGGTTTCCGGCGGCCGTGGTTGCCGTCCGAGCCGCCGGCGCGACGACGCTCTGCAGGAGACGGCCGGTCGCCCGGTCGGCAGCGCGCCGAGCTTGGGGAACCGCGCCGCGGGGGAGAAGTGAGGCCACGGGAGGATTCAACGCGACTCCGGCCGCCGGGTCACGGACCGGACGGCCGCTGAGACGTTCGCCGCCCGCGGGGTTTGCCGGTGGTTCGCCCGACAACCGTTTACAGGCGGCAGACGCAGGGGTAGGAAGGCGCCATGAAGCTCAGCCACCTGATGGGTGGCGCCGCGGTGGCGCTCGGGGCCGTCGCTGCGCGTGACCTGACCCAGAAGAAGCACGCCATCCTTCGTAACTTCCCGATCATCGGGCATGCGCGCTACCTCCTCGAGGAGGTGGGTCCGGAGCTGCGGCAATACATCGTGACCGGTAACGACGAGGAGCGGCCGTTCAGCCGGGACCAGCGGCGCTGGGTCTACGCCTCGGCGAAGCACGAGAACAACTACTTCGGCTTCGGCACCGACGCCGACGTCGAGCACATCCAGGGGCACACCTATATCAAGCACCGTACCTTCGCCGACCGGTTGCCTGACGACCATGACCCGCGGGCGCTGCTGCCCTCGGCGAAGGTTCTCGGCGGGCCGCGCGGACGGGCCAAGGCATTCCGGCCGAACTCGGTGGTCAACATCTCTGCGATGAGCTTCGGGTCGCTGTCGGGGCCGGCGATCACCGCGCTCAACAAAGGGGCTGCGGCAGCGGGCGCGATGCACAACACCGGCGAAGGAGGCCTCTCGCCCTACCACCGCAACGGTGCCGACCTGATCCTCCAGCTCGGTACGGCGTACTTCGGCTGCCGTGACGAGCACGGAGACTTCTCGCTCGCTCGGCTGAAGGAGGTCGTCGACTCGGCGCCGGTCAAGGCGATCGAGATCAAGCTGTCGCAGGGGGCGAAGCCGGGGCTCGGTGGTCTGCTGCCCGCGGCGAAGATCAGTGACGAGATCGCGCAGATCAGAGGTATCCCTCAAGACCGGGACTGCGCGTCCCCCTCGCGGCACACCGCTTTCGACGGGGTGGACTCGATGCTCGACTTCGTGGAGATGCTCGCGGCCGAGACCGGCCTGCCCGTCGGTATCAAGTCGGCGGTGGGGGACATGGGATTCTGGCTGGAGCTCGCCGACCAGATGGAGGGCCGTCAGCGCGGCGTTGACTTCATCACCGTCGACGGCGGTGAGGGCGGCACGGGCGCGGCGCCACTGATCTTCACCGATTCGGTGTCGCTGCCCTTCCGGATGGGTTTCTCCCGCGTCTATGGCACCTTCGCGGAGTTGGGGCTCACCGACGAGGTGACCTTCATCGGCTCGGGCAAGCTCGGGCTGCCGGAGAACGCCATCGTCGCCTTCGCGCTCGGCGCCGACATGGTCAACGTCGCCCGGGAGGCGATGATGTCGATCGGCTGCATCCAGTCCCAGCGCTGCCACAGCGACAAGTGTCCGACCGGCGTCGCGACCCAGAAGCCCTGGCTGGTGCGAGGTCTCGATCCGGTCGACAAGGGCGACCGCTGCGGCATGTACCTCATGACCCTGCGCAAGGAGCTGATGAAGGTCAGTGCCGCGGTCGGGGTCGCGCATCCTTCGCTGATCACACCCCACGACCTGGAGATCATGAACGGCGACTACGAGAGTCGGACCCTCGCCAGGATCTACGACTACAAGGACCACTGGGGGCAGCTCGGCCCCGAGCTGGTCGACGAGATCACCTCGGTGCTTCGTACCAAGGCGACCTTCGACGAGAAGCCGCCCGCCTGAACGGCATCGCGGCGCCGACAGGCGGCGCAGCGGGTGCTCATCTTCGGGGGAGCGCCGGTACTCTCCCGCCGATCCGCTCGCTTATTCGAATGCCGCATTCGGCGACGAGACGACCAACGCGCTCCACGTTGGCATCGTTGAGCTCGGAGGAGAAGGCCAACGCGCAGAGGACGCGGGAGACCTTGCCGTGCTTGTCGAAGATAGGTGCCGCGACGCCGCTCTGCGCCATGTCGTACTCGCGCAGGCTGACACTGAAGCCGAGCTCACGGGTCTGCTTCAGCTTCGCCATCACGGCATCGTGATCGAGGATCGTGTTCTTCGTGAAGGAGTTGACGCCCAACCGGGAGATCAACAACTCGAACTCTTCGGGGTCCTGCCAGGCATGGAACGCATACATCAGTGCTGGCGCCGAGAATTGGAAGTACTCCCCGACCCCGACGGTCACCCTCACGCCGCGACGCTGCTCGGCGCGGGCGACCACCACGTAGCCGCCGGAGCCATCCGGCTCTGCGAGGAAGACCACGAAGCCCAGCCGGCGGGTGAGTTGCTCCATCTCCTCACGGGCGATGCCCAGCGCCATGTCGTCGGTGACGCCGGTCAGCGTGAGGAGCTTGGGACCGAGGGTCCAGCCGGCACGGTCGCCGAGCGTCCGGACCCAGCCGGCCTGCTTGAGCGTGGCCAAGATGTTGTAGCACGTGCTCCGGTTCATGCCGAGCTCTTCCACGAGATCGCGCGGTGAGACCGGGTCCGGCCACACCCGAGCCAGACGCTCGATGATGCGGACAGATGACGACACGGCTGGAACGTTATTCGCCACGGATCCTGCTCTCCCATCTTTTGCCGGCAGCTCTCGCCGTTGCATTGTGTCAATTCCGAGTCAGAAGATGCCGACCTCGCGCCCCCGGTCGTTGGCATGGTCGGCCTCGGCTGGAGCCAGCGGTCGTGCTCTGCCAGCGACAGAACCGGACCTGTCTGAGGCGATCGGTGTCGATCGCCCGCGTCTCGGCTCCACCAGGGCCGGGTGGTGGATCGACTGGTGCCTGCCGGTGCCAAGCAGCCGGCGTGGCCGAGGCTTCGCGTGGGGCACTGGTCCGCCGTCACCGTGGCGGAGAACCGTCTACGACGAGCGCCGACGGCCGGCGGTATGCGTCCTGGCGCATCGACCGCCCGTCTGACCCTCAGCGAGCTCGTGCCCGGCTGCGGCGGTGGGGGTCAGACGGGAACGCATGTCGCCCTCGTGTCTCACTCCGGCGCCAAGGGCAGGGAGCGCCTCGTTCAAGGAGCCGATCCCGTGCGACCAGGTCGACAGAGATAACCGCGGTTCGGCGTTGCCATCCAGGCCCCCTCTCTGGGTCAAGGCTCTACCATCACCGTGGACTCATTGACCAGTACACAGGACTCTAGCAGAGCCAACCATCCCCTCCGGTCGAGTTGGTGCGTGCGCAAGACCCCCGTACGACATGGCCATATCCGTATCGCATGGCCCTCAGGGCGCGATCGGGGCGAAGCGCGCTATCTCCTTCAGGAGATAGCAAGTATCCCCTGAAGGTCACCGAACTTCCCTTGGATGTCGCCCACTCCGTCCCGACTTCGGTCACTTGATCGGGGGTTCTCGGTGCGGGGTGCGCTGACCTGCAGTGATTCATTGAGTGGGCACCTGACCATCGTGTTCACCGCACTCGCCGTCGCCCGCGAAGCCCAGAACCGCACCGGGCTCGCCATCCGCAACATCGTCCGCCACCTACGGCCACTACGCAGCGCCACGATCACGGTCGACGGCACCGTCCAGACCCTCCCTGCCGCCGTCCCCGACGAGAAACAGGAGATCCTCGACGCTCTCAAACAGCCATCCCTCAGGCACTGACCCGATTGACCGAAGTCAGGTCAGGCTGAGCGACCAGGACACAGGCGCTCGACCCCGGTGTGCGGTTCGCCGCCTGGCTGGGCGATCAGGTCCGCTTGGCCGGCCGAACCGGCTTTCCGTGATCGTCGGTGGGCAGGTCGGCGAGCTCGGCGAGGAACGTGTCGGCCCAGTGGCGTACGTCGTTGGTCGAGACCGTCTTCCGCATTGCCCGCATCCGCCGCGACAGCTCGCGATGATCTGCCTTGTAGGTCTCCAATAGGGCGGCTTTCATGCCGTTGAGGTCGTAGGGATTGACCAGCCAGGCCTGGCGCAGCTCCTCGGCGGCGCCGGCGAACTCGGAGAGCACCAGTGCGCCGTCGTCCTCGTAGCGGCAGGCGACGTACTCCTTGGCGACGAGGTTCATGCCGTCGCGGTAGGGAGTCACCACCATGATGTCGGCGGCGCGGTAGAGCGCAGCCATCTCCTCGCGTGGGTAGGAGGAGTGCAGGTAGGAGATGGCGGGCCGTCCGATCCGGCCCAGATCGCCGTTGAGTCGGCCGACGAGCCGGTCGATCTCGTCGCGGAGCACGCGGTACTGTTCGACCCGCTCTCGGGAGGGCACGGCCACCTGCACGAAGACGGCGTCATCGACGTCGAAGTGTGCGTCGTGCAGCAGCTCGCCGAACGCGCGCAGCCGGGCGTAGATGCCCTTGGTGTAGTCCAGCCGGTCCACACCCAGGAAGATCTTGCGCGGATTGCCGAGCTGCTCGCGGATCTCCTTCGCCCGCTCGTTGACACTCGGGCTGTGGGCGAGCTCCTCGAAGCCGGCGAAGTCGATCGAGATCGGAAACGCCGCGGCGCGGACGGTCCGGCCGTCAGGGAGGTAGACATGGTCGCGATGGGTCTTGTGGCCGACCCGCTGCCGGACCAGGCGTACGAAGTTCTGCGCGGCGCCGGCCAGCTGGAACCCCACCAGATCGGCGCCCAGAAGCCCCTCGAGGAGCTGGCGACGCCAGGGGAGCTGCTGGAAGAGCTCGGCCGGCGGGAACGGAATGTGGAGGTAGAAGCCGATCCGTAGGTCGGGCCGGAGCTCGCGGAGCATCTGCGGGACGAGCTGGAGCTGGTAGTCCTGGACCCAGACGGTGGCGCCCTCGGCGGCGACCTCGGCGCACTTCTCAGCGAAGCGCTTGTTGACCCGCTGGTAGCCGTCCCACCACTCCCGGTGGAACTCGGGCTTCGCCACCAGGTCGTGGTAGAGCGGCCACAGGGTGCCGTTGGAGAAGCCCTCGTAATGCTCCTCGATGTCCTGGGCGCTCATCGACATCGGCAACAGGTGCAGGCCGTCGTCGTCGAAGGGTTCGAGGTTGGACTCGGTGCCGCCCGGCCAGCCGATCCACACCCCGTCGTTGGCGCGCAACACCGGCTCGAGCGCGCTCACGAGGCCACCGGGTGAGCGCCGCCAGCCACGCGAGCCGTCCGGCATCTCGACCCGGTCGACAGGGAGCCGGTTGGCCACGATCACCAGATCAGCGTGCACGTCCTCGACCTTAGTCGACGGTCATGGCAGGCACCCGCCGCCCCACGCGACGAGCCACGGCCGGATCGCGTGTGAACACCCTCTGTCGGGGCAAGGATGGGGCCATGGCGGCGTCGAAGTGCCCGAACTGCGGTGAGTGGGTCACCGACTGGATGACGACCTGCCTGACCTGCGGGCAGGTCCTAGAGGGGACCCCGGTGGCTCGGCCCGCCCCGCCACCGCAGATGCCGCCGCAGATGTCGCCGACACCTCCGGCGCTGCCGACACCTCCGGCGCTGCCGACGCCGCAGCCGTGGCACCCGTACGCCGCGTACGCCCCGCCGCCGCGACGACGGGCGACGCTGTGGGCTGCACTGGGCGGCGTACTCGTCCTGGTTCTCGTGGCCGGTGGCGTCCTCGTCGTCGTGCTGCTGCGCGGTGGGGACCACTCATCACCGGCTGCGGATGGGGCTGCGGATGGGAAGGTGCGGCCGGTCACCAGCAAGCCGGAGCAGCAGTGGGACTGGCACGCCGACCAGGACATCGCGTCGGTCAGCGCGAGCGACGATCTCGTGGTCGTCACCCTCGCCGACGGCGGCGGGATCGTCGCGCTCGGCCCCGACGGCCGGGAGCGGTGGCGCGATGAGAGCGCGAAGTTCGACTACGTCTATCTCCGCTCGAGCGACCACCTGGTGGAGGCCACCTACTACGACAAGGACACCTACTCGGTGATCTTCGACGACCACGGCAAGGTCGTGTGGAAGACCGGGAAGGGCGAGTACTTCTACGGCATCGAGGACGACGGGGACTACCTGATCAGCACTGCGACCAGCCTGCGCAAGGTCGATCCCGCCACGAAAAGAGCGGCCTGGACGATCCCGACCGGCGACGACTGGCGGATCGAGGACGACCACATCGTCACCGTCGCCGGCGACTCCGTCACGAGCTATACCCGCGCGGACGGCACGAAGGAGTGGTCGGCCACCCTCCCGGCGGGCCACGGCGCGGGGCTCAAGGCGACCTACGACGTCGAGATCGACGCGAACGCCAAGCTGGTGCTCGTCTCCACCGGGACGCTGACCGCCCTCGATCCGGCCACCGGCAAGCAGCTGTGGTCCGGCGGCAGCGGCGGCGAGCTCTCCGCGACCGCGGGCGACCGGTTCCTCGTCGTACCGCACTACCACTATGGCGACGACGAGCGAGAGCCGAAGGGGCCCTTCCCGATCTACGGCGTGACCGGGAAGGTCGGCACCCTGGACGTCGCCGCGAAGGACGGCTACGCCTCTGTCTACGCGGCCAAAGTCGAGGGCGAGGAGGTCAATGTCGCCTACAAGGAGGGCAGGCTCTTCGACAAGGACGGCAAGCTCGTTGCTGACGGGTACGACGACCTCTACCAGGTCTTCGATCAAGGCTTCTACTCGCTGAAGGGTACGACGATCGGCTACCGCAGGTGGCACGACGACCGTGCCGAGTGGTCGCTCACCCTCGCCGATGTGCAGCCGATCAAGGATGAGTACAGCAGCTACGACTACGACATCCGAGCCGACGCGATCGACCGCGGGCTGATCCTCAACGACCGCCGCTCGGTCTGGCTCTATCGCTGAGGGTCGCCAGTCAGCGCACGCTCGGCCGGGTGTGCGCCGGTCGCTCTGCGGAGGTCGGGGTCACTCGTCGGCGTAGCGGGCGCCCACCATCGCGCGGATCCCATCCATCTGCCGCATCAGGGTGAGCGTCTGCGCCAGCGGGACCAGGGGCGACTCCCGCAGCCCTTCTCGCAGACAGCGGCCGACCTCGACGATCTCGTTGCCATAGCCCTTCCCGATCACCGGCTCCTCGCCGACGATCTCGACGGTGCGGCCCGATCGCGAGCCGTGCGAGCCCGGGACGTACTC